>Ga0268264_10000075_pt1 | contig 256011 bp, 259 predicted proteins | sample KBSSwiS32_FD_190357 | JGI IMG/M metagenome (GOLD analysis project Ga0268264, IMG submission 190357) | Switchgrass rhizosphere microbial communities from Kellogg Biological Station, Michigan, USA - KBS Switchgrass S3-2 (SPAdes) (version 2) | ecosystem: Host-associated > Plants > Roots >...
AACAAAAACTCGTCAAACGCCTCGAACACGACCTCTACTATATCGAAAACTGGTCCCCCTGGTTCGACCTCTACATCCTCGCCAAAACCACAGCCACCGTCCTCTCACAAAAAACCGCATATTGAACGCGGACGCGCTCATTCCGACGGCCCGATCGCATCGCCGGTCTGCACATACCAGCGCCGGTCCTCTTCAAGGCCGACCGCGGTCAATATCCCCGAAAAATAGGCGCCGGTGTCGATGCCGATGCGATTGCTGCGCTCGTCGATCCCGGAAAGAACCGAATGACCATGGACGATCATCTTGCCATGGTCCTTTCGCGACGCGAGGAAATCGCCCCGGATCCAGCGCAGGATCTCGGGCGGCTGATCCTCTACCGGAAGACCCGGCAAAATGCCCGCATGGACAAACATATAGTCGCCCTCGACATAGGAGGACGGCAGGCTCTCCATCCAATCGAGATGCCGCGGCGATATCGCCGCCCTCATCAGGGAAATCTGCTCCTCGGCCTCGGCCGCCGCGAAGCTCGCCGGATCGACGCCATAGCTCGCCATCGTCTCAACCCCTCCGACGCACGCGAAAATGGCTGCTGCGCGCTGGTCGCCCGCGACCGAACGCAGCAGCAATTCCTCATGATTTCCCATCAGGAAGATCGCATGCTTGTCCAACGCCATCAGCCGCTCGACGACCGCCGCCGAACCGGGGCCCCGATCGATATAATCGCCGAGGAACACCAGCGTGGTCGCGACCTCGGGCCGCGCGCAACCATCGCCATCGATCCGGTCAAGCAAGGCCTCGAGCAGATCGTCGCGACCATGAATATCACCGATGGCATAAATCCTTCGCGCCGGACCCAGGCGAGGCGGTTCGGCGCGGACAGCGGCCGCCCCACCGAAGATGCGTCGCAAAAGACGCCCCGCTCCGGGAACGATCGCGCTCATCTCAACCGCCGCGAGCCATCGGCTCCGAAGCGGCAGGATGTCGGTCTTGCAGTCGGTTCATGGCAGCGGCGTAGCATGCCAAATGCACATTGCACCACAGTCCCGCGCAGCGGCGGTCGGCCCGGCGCTATTCGCTGGTGGCGATCTGTGCTAACATCCTGCTGGATGCGCCGGCACACAGCCACGGGGAGCAAAGCGATGCAGCAAACGCGAAGGCGCGACCTTCCTGCCAGCACCCCCTGGTCCGCCCCCTGATGATGAACGCCGAAAAGAACTGGGGCGCGATCCTGATCTTCCTCGGTGCCGCCCTCGCCTATCTCGCTTTCGAGTTCGGCCGCCTCTGCTGGATCAGGCACAAGCGCAGAAAACAGAATAGCAGCTTCCGCAGGATGAAATCGGTTGGCCAGATCGCCCGTGATCGGGCCGAACATCCACCCCGCGACCACCGCTGACGCGCCGCGGTCCGCTCGACTTTGCCCGCATCCGGCGCGTCCGCAATCCCGGCTTCCGGCATCTCTTGGGACAATCTCGCGCAGCTATTTTGACCAACAGTGGCGTAAGGCAATCCTCGCGGCCGGCGTCGATGGCCTCCACTTTCACGATCTGCGCGACACGCTTGCACCGAGCTCGCCAAGGCCAGGGCTACACCGTCCGAGATAGCATCTGTACCTGGATGGACCGTGACGACCGTCAATCAGATACTGGACGCCTACCAGTCGATGACGGCGGCGCTGTCCGATTCAGCCGTCGCGAAGCTCGATGCAAAACGGAGGATTGCGGAATGCCTGTCGGCAAAACCCAAAACGCTGGCTGGGGCGGGAGGATTCGAACCTCCGAATGACGGTACCAAAAACCGTTGCCTTACCACTTGGCGACGCCCCAGCATCGCTCGCGAGGCGCCCTTATAGGGATCGATGCCGAGATGGGAAGCCCCGCCAAGAGCGGTTTTACATTCGGTGGCGCTCGGTTAAGGAGAGGCGATGACGATCCTGGTCACCGGCGCCGCCGGCTTCATCGGCATGCACAGCATATTACGCCTGCTCGTGCGCGGCGAGCGCGTGGTGGGCATCGATAATCTCAACGATTATTATTCGGTGCAGCTCAAGCGCGATCGCATCGCCCATATCGAGGCGGCGGGCGGCGCGTTTCGCTTCATCCCATGCGATTTCGCCGATCATCAAGCACTCGAGGCCGCGCTCGGCTCCGAAGAGTTCGACCGGATCGTCCATCTCGGCGCGCAGGCCGGCGTGCGCTATTCGATCGAAAACCCGCGCGCCTATGCGCAGAGCAACCTCGTCGGCCATCTCAACATGCTCGAGATCGCCCGCCAGCGCGGCGTGTCGCACATGGTCTATGCCTCGTCATCGTCGGTCTATGGCGGCAATGACAGCCTGCCCTTCCGGGTGGAGGATCGGGTCGATCACCCGCTCTCGCTCTATGCCGCGACAAAGAAGGCCGACGAACTGATCAGCGAGACCTACGCGCATCTCTACGGCCTGCCGCTGACCGGGCTGCGCTTCTTCACCGTCTATGGCCCCTGGGGCCGCCCCGACATGGCCGTGTGGCTGTTCACCGACGCGATCCTGAACGGACGTCCGATCGCGGTTTTCAACCAGGGCGCCATGCGGCGGGACTTCACCTATATCGACGACATCATCACCGGCGTCGTCGCATCGCTCGATCACCCGCCCGCCCCGGACGGAACGCCAAAGGCCGGCGGCAGCCATTCCCCGCACGCGATTTACAATATCGGCAACCATCGGTCCGAAGAGCTGGGCTATCTGATCGAAACGATCGAGGCCGCGTGCGGCCGATCCGCGATCAAGGATATGCAGCCGATGCAGCCGGGTGACGTGCCCGAGACCTTCGCCGACATCAGCGCGATCGAGCGCGACCTGGGGTTCCATCCGACCACGACCATCGCTGAGGGCGTGCCCCGGTTCGTGCACTGGTTCCGCGATTATCACGGACTCTGAACGATGAGGCGCCTGGCCCTGACCGGACTGACGCTGCTGGCGCTTGCCGGCTGCAAGGACCAGGACGATAAGGCGAAGGCTGCCGAAGGCGCCGGCCAGCCGGTGGCGACGAGCATCGACGACTTCTCGCTCCCGGCCGACAGATCCGCACAGATCACCGCGATCGACGCCGCGACCGGCGACGCGCGTGGGATGCCCGCCGACGGTGGCGACGTGGTGACCCCGCCGAAACCCGACCCCGAGCCTACCGTTGCCGCCAATGAGACGGCGCCGGCCGCACCACCGCCGCCGATCATGCCGCCTTCCCCGCCGGCTGCACCGGATCCCGTCCAGGGGGAATGAGCCGGAGGCCATCGTGGACGAAGATGATCCGCCCGCAAAAGCGATCGCGCGCCACGACCGCCTCACCGATGGCAGTCACGACCGCCGCAGCTTCATGAGCGTCATGGCGAAGCTGGCCGGTAGCGCTGCCGCCGCACCGCTGCTGGCGGCAACGGTCGCGGCAAGCCCGGCCATTGCCTCGATCGTCGCCGAGGACGACAAGCGCCTCGACGGACGGATGGTGCATTGGGCGGGCGCGGCCGAGCATCAGCTGTTCGGTTATATGGCGATACCGAAGAAGCATCCGAAGAAGCCCGCGGCAGTTTTGGTCTTGCATGACAGCCGGGGGCTTCAGGCCTATACCAGGGACGTTACGCGAAGGCTGGCGGTTGCCGGCTTCGTCGGCCTCGCCCCCGATTTCCTGGCACCGCAGGGCGGGACCCCGACGGACGAGGACCGCGCGGGAAAGATGATCGGCGCCCTCGATCTCGTCGCGGCGACCGCCGACGGCGTCGCCACGATCAACTGGCTTTCCCGGCACAGACTACTCAACGGCAAGGTCGGAGTCGTCGGCTTTGGCTGGGGCGGCGCCATGGCCGATCGCCTGGCGGTCGCGGCCGGTTCGGCTCTGAACGCCTGCGTCGCCTATTATGGGACCCCTCCGCCGCCAGCCGAGGCCGGGAAGGTAAAGGCGGCGGTGCTGCTGCATCATGCGGGCACCGACGACGGGGGCGATGCCGGTACCGCGCCGTGGACCGACGCATTGCGCGCGGCCGGGGTCGATGTTCGCCGCTTCGATTATCCCGGCACGCAGCACGGATTCCACGATGACATGTCGGCGGCGCGCTATGACGACGCGGCGGCAACGCTGTCATGGGCGCGCACCATGACCTTCTTCAGGGAGAAGCTGGCATGAGCGACGACGGATAATCTTGGGAATCGGGCATCATCACCAATTTCGCCGCGCCTGCCCTCTCTCGCCAGGCTGACAGGCCAAGCAAAAGGGCCCGGCGCTTCCGCCGGGCCCTTTCCTTGTTCATGTCTGTCAGGATCAGCGGCGATCGCCGAGGAACTGCAGCAGGAAGGTAAACATGTTAATGAAATCCAGATAGAGTGTCAGCGCGCCCATCACCACCGACTTGCCCATGAAATCGGTGCCGGCGACATAATGATACATGCTCTTGATCTTCTGGGTATCGTAAGCCGTCAGACCCGCGAACAGCAGCACGCCGATCGCGCTGATCGCCAGGTTTAGGGCCGGCGATTTGAAGAAGATATTGAGCAGCGAAGCCACCAACAGACCGACGACGCCCATGATGAGGAAGGTGCCGAAGCCCGACAAATCCTTCTTCGTCGTATATCCCCACAGGCTGAGTGAAGCGAACGCGGCTGCCGTTGCGAAGAAGGTGATGGCGATCGACGATCCGGTGTACAGCAGGAAGAGCGAGGCCATCGACAGGCCCATTACCGCCGCGAACGCCCAGAACAACGCCTGCGCCGCAAAGGTCGACAAGCGATTGATCCCGAAGCTCAGCACCATGACGAAGCCGAGCGGGGCGAGGACGATCAGCCAGCGCAACGGCGTGGCGAAGACCTGCGCGGCCATGCCGGATTCTGCGAAAAGCAGCGCGACGATGCCCGTCAGGAGCACACCCGATGCCATATAGTTATAGATCGAGAGCATGTAGGACCGCAGCCCAGCATCGAAAGCTGCGTCGGCCACACCGGCCCTTGTCGCGGCGGACGCGGCAGTTGCGCGGGGGTCAGACCAGTTTGCCATGATGTAAAACTCTCTCCAGAAATGAAACGACGGAAATGCCGCTCGGACCGAATATCGTCGCATCCGGCCGGCATTTCAAGCAGATCGAACGTTACACCTGCGTGAACGGCCCTGCGTTACCGTCTCATGGTGCGAGAAAGAAGATGCACAGGCTTTTCGTGGCTCTACGCCCGCCACCGGCATTGCGCGACGCGCTCCTTGCACATATGGGCGGGGTACCCGGCGCGCGTTGGCAGAATGACGACCAGCTGCATCTTACCTTGCGGTTCCTCGGCGAGGTCGATCGCCACCGGGCAGAGGACATTGGCGCAGCGCTCGGCGCTGTGGCCCATCCCCCCTTCACGCTGAAGCTGCACGGTATCGGCTGCTTCGACCGTCGTGGCCGCATCGCGGCGCTGTGGGCGGGTGTGACTCCCCACGATCAGCTGCGGTCGCTTCATTCAGCAGTGAGCCGTCAACTCGCCCGTGTCGGCATCGGCGCCGATGAGCGCACCTTCACCCCGCATATCACGATCGCGCGCTTCCCCCGGGGACAGGAGCCATCGCCGCCCCTGCCGCTGGATCAACTCTGGCCGCCGCCGGTCGAGGGGCTCTTCGACCGGTTCCTGCTCTATGAAAGCGTGCTGACCGCGACCGGTCCCGCCTATTCGGCGGTCGAACGCTATCGGCTCGTCTGAAGGAAACTGTGGAGCAGCGCTTCAATGCCTTGGCAGATATCGCGCCAGACCGGCTCGAACCCTGCCGCGTCTCCAAAATAGGGATCGGTCACGCCCTGCCCTTCGCGGCCTTGAACATGATCAAGCAGAAGCGAAAGGGTCGCCCGCCGCGATGATGGCGCGATCATGCGCAAGTCACGCAGGTTAGCCGGGTCGAGCGCGACGATATAGTCAAAGCGCTGGAAATCGTCCTGGCCAACCTGTCGCGCGCGCAATGCGCTGATGTCCACGCCATGCCGTGCCGCCGTCGCAATGGCGCGCGGATCGGGTGGCCGGCCGATATGCCAGTCTCCGGTACCAGCCGAATCGACGACGAGCGTGATGTCGGCCCGTTCCGCCGCGCTCCTCATCGCTCCTTCGGCGAGCGGCGAGCGGCAAATATTGCCGAGACAGACGAACAGGAAGGCGGGCGCCACCCGCCCCTCATGGAGCCTTGATGACACCGCAGGCCAGTCTGCCCCCCGCATTGCCGGTCGGATCGGTCTTGTAGTCGTCGGCTGCGGCATGGATCACCACGGCGGCGCCATCGGCATCGAGTAATGGCGCGGTTTCGCCTTTAAGCGCCGCCCCCTTGATCACGGCTTTCATCGTTCCGGTGCCATCGCTTGCCACCGTCATATTCGGCATGTCGCCCAAATGGGCGCCCGCCGGATTTTCATGTCCATGCTGCTTATTGCCCGGATTCCAGTGGCCGCCGGCACTAGCGAAGTCGGGACCAGTGCACGTGCCGACCGTGTGAAGGTGGACGGCATGGACGCCGGCGGGAAGACCGACACCTTGGACTTGGACATGGATGCCGTCCTTGGCCTGTTCGAGGGTGGCCTTGCCGCGCGTCTGCCCCTGAGCGTCGATGACATCCGCCACGGCGCGCACTGTGCCGCTGTCATGGCCGCCAGCGGAGGCGGCAGCGGCGATTGCAGGAAGGAATGATGCCGTCGCGAAAGCGACGAGGATCGGCTTGATGTTAGACATATGGCTCTCCCGCGGACCCCCCGCATGCGGATCATGCCGCATGCGGCCCTGCCGATAAACCATGAAATCGCCGCTCATCGTGCCAAGAAAAAAGGGCCGGCTCCGAAGAGCCGACCCCAATTTCTCTCATCGCCTGGGCGATGAGCCAGCCGATCAGGAACCGGCGCCGAACGTGATTTCGACGCGACGGTTCTGCGGCTCGCGGACGCCATCGGCGGTGTCGACCAGCGGACGGCTTTCGCCGAACGCCTCGGTCGAGATCGCGCCATCCGGCACGCCCTTGCCCGCCAGATAGGCCTTCACGGCATCGGCACGGCGCTGCGACAAGCCGACATTATATTGGTCGCTACCCGACTTGTCGGCGTGTCCGGCCAGAACGACCCGAGCCTGGCCCGTCGTTGCATAGGCATTAGCCGCATTGTCGAGGATCGACGCTGCCTCAGCCGTGATGTCCGACTTATCCCAGTCGAAGAACACGATGAACGGACCCGGAGTCTCAACCACCGGCGGAGGCGGCGGCGGAGGCGGGGGCGGCGGCGGAGGCGGCGGCGGAGGCGGCGGCGGCGGAGGCGGCGCAGCCGGTTCGCCGAAGTTATAAACCAGGCTCAGCAGCAGGCTGTGCGACTTCCAGTCACCCTTATACTGCGCCTGACGGACATCGAGGACCTTCGCGTTTGGAATATTGAAGTAACGATATTTCAGTCCGACATCGACGTTGCTCGACACCGCGTAGCGGACACCGGCGATCGCCTGCCAAGCGAACTTCGAATCCGAGTCGTTCAGGAAGTCAGCGCCAGAGACGTTGAAGCCCGAGAATTTCGCGCGCGCGATACCGGCGCCACCGCCGACAAAGCCCGAGAAGCCGTCATCCGCGCCGAAATCGAGCAGGCCGTTGACCATGAAGCTAAGCGCGGAGATCTTGCCCGACGCATCCACATAGGTTCCGGGAGGCGCACCTACGCCGCCAGCATCTGCCGGCGTGCGCGGAGTGGTCGTGGAAATGCTGCTCACGCGAGCGCGCTTGTACCCGACCTCGCCCTCGAGGCGGAACATGCCGAAATCATAGCCGACGATGCCGTCGACATCCCAACCCCGCTTCGTGTCGACCGTGGCCTGACCAGTGCCGGCACCCGGCAAGGTCGATGGGCCGACGTCGAATTTCAGATCTTCGACGATCATGCCGCCGCCTTCGACGCCTACATACCAAGCACCGTCCTTTGCAAAGGCCGGAGCGGCCAGCGCGGTCGAAGCTAGCGCTGCCAATATGGCGAGCTTGCGCATATCAATACCCCTTTCCAACGAGTTCCGTAGGGAACCCAATCACCTAATCCATTACCACAGCTGCACGCAAGCGCATCTGTTTCCGAGGCGTTCCGAACGCGGTGACAGGCATCCGTTCCAGTACCGTATCGGTTTTCTCAGACAGCGGCTCAACGATGAGCGGCGGTTTCGGTTGCCTCGCTCCGCAAAAAATTTCGTGTACGTCTCGATCTGTGCTGTTTGTGCAACAGTTTGGACTTCACAGGAGCGGGATCAGGATCTCGTTGGCGCGGTTGAGCCCCGGCTTCAGCGGCGAATCATAATAGGCATGCTCGGCGGGCCCAGCTGCGACGCGGCCAAGCTTCGCAACCCAGCGTTCGAGCTCGGCGGTCTTGGCAGCGAATGCGCGATCACTGGCTTTGCCCGGAACCGCAAGCGCGGCAAGCTCCCGCGCGGGAATGTCACCAGCAACGATGCCTTCCCCCGGCGCCTCCGACAGCGGCAGGTATTCGTCGGTAATGATAAAGCGGATGCGCCAGCCGCCAGCTGCCGCCGGGGCGGCAAGGACGGGCATCACAATCGGGATCTCGTCACCGTCGCGTCCCTCGCCAAACATATAGTCGGCAAGCAGTCCAAAGCCGTTCCCGAGCGCGCGGTCGCGCGAGCCGTGCTGGATCGTCTCGATAATGTGCAACGCCGGATACCGCCGCAATTCACATGCGCCGTCGGCGAGAAGCACCTCATGCATAGGCGCCTTGGCCGTTCGCTGCTTGAGATAGACATAGGCCGCGCCCGCTACCACCGTGGCCGCCACACCGGTCAAGACCTTACCCCAACTCAGCTTCGCCATATATGCTCCCTGCCGCGGACCGCAGATAAGCGCGGTCGGCGGGAGAAGCCAGCCCGCCCGCGCCCGACGCACCCATTCCGGTCGCGAGGCGTTCGTCGGCGACGAAAGGATGAGGGACGCATGACCGGCAAAAGCGATGGCCCTGTTCGAAGTGCACCACCACGTCGGCGCCCCCGCCAGCAGCCGGGGGCGATCGAAGGAAGGCGGCTCAAGCCCGCCACGCTGATGATGGGACATGGCTATGATCCCATGCTGTCGGAAGGTGCGCTCAAGCCTCCGATATTCCTCACCTCGACCTTCGTGTTCGAAAATGCGGCCGCAGGCAAAAGACATTTCGAAGGCGTCACCGGCAAGCGTCCTGGTGGCGCCGAGGGACTTGTATATTCGCGGTTTAACGGCCCTGATCAGGAAATATTGGAAGACCGGCTGAGCGTCTGGGAGGAGGCGGAGGATGCGTTGAGCTTCTCCAGCGGCATGGCCGCGATCACCACCTTGTTGCTAAGCCTCGTCCGTGCGGGGGACGTGATCGTCCACTCGGCACCGCTCTACGCGGCCACCGAATCCCTGATCGGGAGGATTCTTGGCAAGTTCGGCGTCTCCTGGCTCGACTTCCCGGCCGGAGCGGAACCGGCCGAGATAGCGTCGGTGCTGGCGGACGCACGCGGGCGCGGGCGCGTCGCGCTCATCTATCTCGAAAGCCCCGCCAACCCGACCAATGCCCTTGTCGACGTCGAGGCGGTGCGAGATGCGCGGAATGCCCTGTTCGGCGCGGATGCCGACCGCCCCCCGATCGTCATGGACAACACCTTTCTGGGTCCGCTCTGGTCGAAGCCGCTGCGCCACGGGGCCGATCTCGTCATCTATTCGCTGACGAAATATGCCGGCGGGCACAGCGATCTCGTGGCCGGCGGCGTGACCGGCGCCGCCGCCTTACTGGAGCCGATTCGCGCCATTCGCAATACGATCGGCACGATCGTCGATCCGAACACCGCGTGGATGCTTCTCCGTTCGCTGGAAACGCTGGAACTGCGAATGACGAGGGCGGGCGAGAACGCCGCTCTGGTTTGCGAATGGTTGCGCTCTCAACCCCAGGTCGAGAAGGTGGGATATCTTGGCTTCCTTCCCCCGGACAGTCGCCAGGCGGACATATATCGGCGCCACTGCGAAGGCGCCGGGTCGACCTTCTCGCTCTATCTCAAAGGAGGCGAGCAGGAGGCATTTGCCTTCCTCGACGCATTGCGTATCGCCAAGCTGGCGGTCAGCCTGGGAGGTACCGAGACATTGGCCAGTCACCCGGCGGCGATGACGCATCTTTCGGTTGCCGATGATCGCAAGCGAGCGCTCGGGATCAGCGACAATCTGGTTCGTATCTCGATCGGCATCGAGGACGCCGAGGATCTGATCGCCGACTTCACCCAAGCGCTGGCCGCCATCGGCCGATAAACGGTCAGCGGTTCATGCGAAGCAGCGCATTGAAATAGGCGAACATCGCGGTGGCTGCTCGATCGGTCAGCTCGATGAAAACCCGTCGTCCATCGTCCGGATCGGCAACGCGCTTAAGCCATCCTGCCGCGGTGAGAAGCTTGATCCAGCGCAAGCCGGTCGTGGCGGGGACGGCCGCCGCGATGCAGAGGCTGGAGACCGCGACCGACCTTCCTTCTACTCGCGCAGCAGCAAGATCGAGCAGAATGTCCCATGCGGGATCGGCGAACATGCCGACCTCGAAAAATTGTTCGCGGAGCCGACGCCCGCGGATGATTTCGCGGATCGCCAGCGCGGGTTCGGGCTTCAGCTCATCCGCGCTTGCCGAGGCCCCGCCAAACCTGGCTGGCTCATCTTCGCGAAGGAGCGACGAGCCATCCGCGGCTTCCACTATCCTCCGCCAGTTATTTTCCATGGCGCCGAAAAGGTCTCGCAACTCCAGATCGGGCGCGTCATCGCTCGCGTCGTTCAACTGCGGCGCTTTTCGTCTCAGCATCTTGCTGACTGCGGCATCCAATTCTACCCCGTCCCCGCCAACGACGATGAGTATGTCGCTATCGCCGAGTCCGCCCACGGCGATGTCCAACATCTCCGGCGAGACCACGACGATACTTTGAAACCGCCCCGACTGCCGCCCCGCCTCGGCCTTCCGGAACAGCGCATCCAGTATATCTCCATGATCGCGCGAGATATCGATGACGAGCAGATCGAGCAGCACCTGTTGCTCGAGCCGCGAGCATGCCTGTTCGACCGGCAGCGCAGCGACAAGCCGGCCGCCGCCCCGTCTCACGCATTCAGAGATGTCCGCCAGACCGCGCGGAGTATCTCCGAACAGCAGCACCCTGGGCTCGATACCCCAATTCCCAATCATATCATCGCCCGCCGACGTCATCTGGGTTCCGTGTCGCTGTTCGGTATCTGTTCGATTGCTTAGCGCCCAGCATGGGCAAGTCAGCCTGTGATTGCTCCAATTCGGAGGGATTTTCGCGGCCGGAACTTCGCTGCCTTGCGCCTCGTTCCGCCAGGATCGGGACACTCGGGGAAAAGGAAGCCGGGATGAGCGGAAAATACGAGCAACGAAATCAGCAAGGCAAGCACGCGGTAGCGGACGACGATCCGCTCGCGATCCGCTTGCTGAAGGACGAGCACCACATCTTCCGTTCATTGTTCGACGAGGCGGAGCAACGCGACGAAAGCCGCCTCGTCGAGATCGCGCGAGAATTATGCATGCGGCTGAGCGTGCACATGGCGATCGAGGAGGAGATCCTCTATCCGGCCATGAAACCGATCATCGGCGAGGACGAGATCAACGAAGGCATTGTCGAGCATCAATCGGGCAAGCGCATCATCGCCGAACTCGAGCAACTCGATGGCACAGAGGAGTTGTTCGCCGCGAAGGTGCATGTGTTGGGCGAGGAGACCGTGCATCATATCGACGAGGAGGACGAAGAGCTGTTCGAGAACAGCAAGGCCGCGCACGCCGAAGGCAAGATCGATCTTAACGCTCTGGGCGAGGAGCTGCGCACGCGGCAGGCGCAGCTTTATGACGATATCGCTGCCACAGGTGAGACGGGCAAGACCGGCGAAGCGCAGCCGGATGAGGTCCAGCGCATCTGACGTCAGCCGTCGCTGACCCGCTCGATGTCGGCGCCCACCGCGGACAACTTCTCTTCCAGCCTTTCATAGCCACGGTCGAGATGGTAGACGCGGTGGACGTTGGTCTGGCCGGATGCGGCCAAGCCCGCGAGTATCAGGCTCATCGACGCCCGCAGGTCGGTCGCCATCACCTCCGCCCCGTTCAGGCGGTCCACGCCGCGCACGACCGCGGTCCGGCCCCGAACCTGGATGTCCGCGCCCATGCGCGCCAGCTCCGGGACATGCATGTAGCGATTTTCGAAGATCGTTTCGGTCAACACGCTTGCCCCCACCCCGATCGACAGCATGGCCATGAACTGGGCCTGCATGTCCGTGGGGAATGCCGGAAAAGGGGCGGTCGACAGCGTCAACGGGCCCAGCACGCTGTCGGCCTTGACGCATATCCCTTCCGCACTCGGCTCGACTTCAACGCCGGATCCCTGCAATGCATCGATGACGGCCTGCATGTCCTCAGCCCGTGCACCCAGAAGCGTAAGCTCGCCGCCGGTTATTGCGGCCGCGCAGGCATAGCTTCCCGCTTCGATACGATCGGGCATGATTTCATAGTCGGCACCGTGCAGGCTCGACACCCCTTGGATCGTCAAACGCTCGGTCCCGATACCATCGATCTTCGCGCCCATTGCGACCAGACAACGGCAGAGGTCGACGATTTCGGGCTCGCGTGCGGCGTTTTCGATCAAGCTCTCTCCCCGGGCGAGCACTGCCGCCATCACCGCATTTTCGGTCGCACCCACCGAAACAACGGGGAAGCTGATCCGGCCGCCGGCGATCCCGCCGCGGGGTGCGGTCGCCTTGACATAGCCCGCCGCCATCTCGATCTCCGCTCCCAACGCCTCGAGCGCTCTGAGGTGGAGATCGATCGGGCGATTGCCGATCGCGCAACCGCCGGGCAGCGACACGGTCGCCTCGCCCGAGCGTGCGAGCAAGGGCCCCAGGACGAGGATGGAAGCCCGCATTTTGCGCACGATGTCATAGGGTGCGACCGTTGACGCGATCGTTCTCGCCCGCATCGTCATCTCACGCCCGACCTTGTCGCCCTTGCCGCGCCGCACCGTCGTCGACACGCCGAGTTCGTTGAGCAGATGGCCGAAACTGTCGACGTCGGCGAGCCGCGGCAGATTGGTGAGGGTCAGCGGCTCCTCGGTCAGCAGCGAACAGGGCATCAGCGTCAGAGCCGCGTTTTTGGCCCCAGAGATGGGCAGGCGCCCCTTGAGGCGATTGCCACCTCTGATGATTATGCGATCCATGGTCTGCGTTTATCGCCTTGCCAGAAAGGCGCAATGGGATGTTTGTCCCAGTGGGGCGCGTTCGACGGCCTAGAGCCAGATGGTTTGAGGTGGAAGCGCTTTGCGCTTCCACCGAGAAGCTGAATCTGGCTCTATTCAAATGATTGAGACCTTGATTCAGCTTTCAGGCTGATTCAGCCTGAAACCATCAAGGTCTCGGCCGCGAGCGCCGCTCGGGTCTGACGACCACCGTCCGGACATTTCCGGACGGTAAAGCATTGTCATGCGGCGAAGGAGTTTGAATATCGATGCTTGAACATCTCCCAAGCTGGCTCGGTGCGTTGCTGCGCAACGTTCGCGCGGGCCATTCGAAGCTGGTCATCGCCCATCCCGAGTTGCAGATCCCCGAGGCGGTGATCGATCTGTCCAGCCCGGCCTTTGCATTTGGCGCGCGCTTGCCGATACGGTTCACCGCCGATGGCGACGGCGTCTCTCCCCCGCTGGTTTGGGGCGACCTGCCTCCAGCGACGGCCAGCCTCGCGCTGATCGTCGAGGATCCTGATGCGCCTGCGCTGCAGCCGCTGGTCCATGCGCTCGTCTGGAATATTCCTTCGGGCGAACGGCGGCTCGCCGAGGGGGCGGTCGCTCGCGACGGAAGCGGCGAAACGGATGGCCGCGACGTTGGCCGCAACAGTTTCTTCGGGGAAGGCTGGCTACCACCCGATCCACCGACCGGGCATGGTTCGCATGATTATGTGTTCCAGCTCTTCGCCCTGAGTGAGACGCTGGATATCGGTACCAATCCCGGTCGCTCGGGCTTCATCCGAGGGATAACCGGGCGGGTGCTGGCAGCCGGCATGCTTGTCGGAACCTATTCGCGCGGCGAGCAGACGCCCCTGCAAGCCAGCGGCGCGGTGCGGGCGGCTCCCGCCTGACCATGCGCGATCTCTTCGGCAGTCAGCTTCTGCCTGGACTCGCCTATCGTGAGGAGATCATCTCGCCGGCCGAGGAAGCTGCGGCAATCGCGCGCGTCGATGCCGCCGGCCTCACACCGTTCCGCTTTCAAGGCTGGGTGGGCAAGCGGCTCACCGTTTCCTTCGGCTGGCACTACGACTTCGACGATGCCAGCTTTGCTCCCTCCGAGCCGATCCCTGCCTGGTTGCTGGCCCTGCTCGATCGTGCGGCGACCTTCGCGGGCGTGGGATCGGACGCGCTCGTCCAGGCGCTGCTGACCCGCTATGAGCCGGGCGCCGGCATCGGTTGGCACCGTGATCGATCGGTTTTCGGCGACGTTGTCGGGATTTCGCTCGGCAACCCGGCGATCCTACGCTTCCGCCGCCGGAGGCCCGGCGGCTTCGATCGCTTCTCGCTCGCCGTGGCGCCGCGCTCAATCTATCATCTGCGCGGCGAAGCGCGCCGGGCCTGGGAACATTCGATCGCGCCGATTGCGGTGCCGCGTTGGTCGATCACCTTTCGCAGCCTGGCGTCATATCATGGCGAGGCGGCGGCATCGCCGTGAAGATGCTCGCGCTCGCGCGTCGCATAATAGAGTTGGAGCTTCTCCCACGCCTCCTCGGCGCTTTCCACGAGCCGAAAGAGATTGAGGTCGTTCTCGCCGATCACGCCCTCCTCGACGAGGGCCTCGAAATTCACCACACGCCGCCAGAACTCCGCGCCGAATAGAAAGATCGGCAGCTGCGCCATCTTGCCGGTTTGAACGAGCGTCAGCAGCTCGAACATTTCATCAAAGGTGCCGAATCCCCCCGGAAAGACCGCAACCGCGCGCGCGCGCAACAGGAAGTGCATCTTTCTGAGCGCGAAATAATGGAACTGGAAACTGAGATGTGGGGTGACGTAAGGGTTGGGCGTTTGTTCGAATGGCAGAACGATATTCAATCCGATCGATTCGGCACCGACGTCATCAGCACCGCGGTTGGCCGCTTCCATCATCGAGGGCCCCCCTCCCGAGCAGACGACGAACTGCTTCCGGCCTTGATCGTCGACCGGGCACTGGCTGGCAAATTGTGCCAGTCGACGCGCCTCGTCGTAATAACGGCTCTTCGCGCGCAGCCGTTCCGCGATCCGGCGCTGCCGCTCGGTCGTCGCAGCCGCCACCAGGGCTTCGGCCCTGGCCGGTTCCGGAATGCGCGCCGAACCGTAAAAGACGAAGGTCGATCCGACCTTCGCCTCGTCGAGCAGCAGGTGCGCCTTCAGCAGCTCGAGTTGAAAGCGCACTGGCCGCAAATCCTCGCGCAGCAGGAATTCGCTGTCCTGGAAGGCGAGCTTGTAGCTCGGATCCACGGTCTGCGGCGTTTCGGTCGCGGTCTTGGCAACCGCGGCGTCTTCCTTGGCACGAGGGAAGACGCGACTGGGAATCTTTCGGTGGGCCATCGGCTCTCACTGTTCACATCTGTTCTGGCCGCGAGGCGGACGATCCGCGCGCTCTAGCGACAGTATGGGCCCCTGCCCATATCGAAATGGAAATGGTCCTGGTGAAACGCATTGGCGTCTGGCCCGAGCACGACCGAGAAACGCCGGCACGCCGAGGCGTGCAACGCCCGCAGAAAACCCTGTTCATCGGAATCGGCGCTCTTCCATCCCTCTGCGACGGTGATGCGCCGGCCGCCTTTCAGCACGAAGGCGGCGATATCGATCGCATTGGCGCGACCATGTTCGGAAAGGCGATTGCCGGCCTGATTGTTCACCGGCCGGCACGCGAAGGAGCCGCGGCTTTCGATCTTCACCACATATCCGCCGAACCAGCGGGCCGCGGCCGCCGGTACGTCCTCCCGCACCCAGCGGGCGAATGACGCTGCGAGCGGGCATTTCACCGCGCCAAGATTGGTTACCGGGATGCCGATCGCGATCAGCTTGACCGCCGACGTCGCCGAACAACCATTGTCGAACTGCCTATCGGGCAACGGCTGGACCTTCGATCCTTCGGTTATCATTGTCGCGACACATCGTTCGAACCGCTCCCGGCTTTCGACTGGCGGGCGCCAGACCGAAGACGGTTCGCGACCTTGAGGGATGCAGCCGCTCAGCGACGCTAGCGCGACGACAGCCAGCGCTCCTGTAAGGCAACGGCGCAAGCGGCTACGGTCGTCTAGCAGGAACATACGCGGCTATGCTCATATCTCCCGATCGAGCCGTTTGCCGAATTGGTCGGCCGGGCGGGCGGCACGGCGGTTCGACGGAGGCGTCGACATGGAAGACGGCATGCATCGGGCGATGCTCGCCAAGGTGGCCGCAAAGTCAAGGCGCGGCTGCGACGCGGGGTTTTCATCGTCGGCACGATCCTCCATGGACGGAAGATGAAATCCCGCTCTCCCGATCTCATGCGGCTTTGGCCCTCACTGCTGCCGTTGGCGCTGCTCAGCTGTGCACCCCGGCCCCACCCCGCGCCTGCTCCCCCCGCACCCGTCGTTGCTCCGCCTCCGCCACAGCCTGTCCGCGCGCTCGACTGGCGAGAGTGGCCGACCGCGGCGGGCCGCTGGCAATATATGCCGGCGCCGGCGTCAACCGTGGCCCGATATGTCGATGGCCAGACCGCCCATTTCGTAATCCTGTGCGATCGGGCAACGCGGCGGGTGACCCTGATGCGGGCCGGAACCACCGCCGAGCTCACGATCATCGCCACGACGCGAACCGCGCGGTTTCCCGCCGGCCATGTCGATCATCCCGGCGGCGCCATGAGCGGGGTGATACTGAACGCCGATGACGCGTTCCTCGACGTGATCGCATTCAGCAGGGGAAAGTTCGCGGTGACGTCGCCCGATTTGCCTGATCTGGTACTGCCTGCCTGGGCGGAACCGGCGCGAGTGATCGAAGATTGCCGAAAATAATTTGATTTTCAAGCCTTGTTCGCAATGCCGCAATGACTCATGTTGTGGTCCTCGGCAACAAGCGAAAGGAGGTGATCCGATGTCTCATGGTTCAGCATGGAGGTCGGTTCTGTCCGTTCGGGGAATGCGTTTCTAACGAGCGCCCAGGTTTCCCGGGCCGGCACTCCGGCCGCTGACCATGTTGAGAGTTGCCGGAGCGAGAGCGCCGGCAACTCTTTTCATTTGGCGAATGCAGCGATCCTTGCGATCCGGGCCTGCCACAGCATGAGCAACGGCACCACGCCCAATTCCATCACCAGAGCCAACTGGTGCACGAGCGATGGCGCGCCTGTCGCCACCCAAGCCAGCGCGCGGCCGAGGCCACCGGCCACCACCATCGCGCCGAGCAAGCGAAAGCGTGCCGCCTGACGCTCGATCGCCGCGATCGTCGACGCGAAGGCCAGTCCAAGTATCAGGAATATTCCGGACAGGTAACGAAAATGGCTGTCCAGATCGGCCGTCACTTTGCCCGGAGAGACCATGGCCGCTCCCCGCAAAACGCCGTCCAGCCCGGCGACGATCGGAACGAGGCAGGCGAGCGCGATCGTGATCTGGAGCAAGCGCCTCTCGCCAATCATCCGCGTTGCAGCAGCAGAGCGGGAAGGCGACAAGCGGAAAGGAGCCGGCGATCCGTCTCCCTTCCTTTGCTTGACCCGGCGTCAGCCCGCACTCTGGGAACCGACATTGACTCCCATCGAGACGAGATAGCGCTTCACATTGCGCGCGGCCTGCCGGATGCGCTGCTCATTCTCCACCATCGCGATCCGGACGAAGCCTTCGCCGTCCTCACCATAGCCGACACCGGGCGCCACCGCCACGCCGGCATGCGTCAGCAGCTGCTTCGAGAATTCCAGGCTACCGAGATGGGCCACCGCCGGCGGCAAGGGCGCCCAGCAGAACATCGATGCACGCGACGGCGGGATAGTCCAGCCGGCGCGTCCAAAGCTCTCGACGAGAACGTCGCGCCGCTTCTTGTAGAGCTCGCGATTTTTTTCGACGATATCCTGCGGCCCGTTGATCGCAGCCACCGCGGCTGCCTGGATCGGCGTGAACGCCCCATAATCGAGGTAGGACTTCACCCGCGTCAACGCCGAGATCAACTGCCTGTTGCCCACCGCGAAGCCCATCCGCCAGCCCGCCATGCTGTAGGTCTTCGACATCGAAGTGAATTCGACCGCGACGTCCTTCCCGCCCGGCACCTGGAGGATCGATGGCGTTGGCACGCCGTCATAATAGAGTTCGGAATAAGCGAGATCCGACAGCACCCAGACGTCGTGTTCCTTCGCCCATGCGACGAGTCGCTCGTAAAAGGCGAGATCGACCACCTCAGCGGTTGGATTCGAAGGATAGCCGACGACCAGCACCGAAGGCTTGGGCACCGTAAACTTGATCGCACGGTCCAGCGCTTCCCAGTAGCGCTCGTCGGGCGTGGTCGGCACCGATCGGATCGTCGCGCCGGCGATGATGAAACCGAAGGTGTGGATCGGATAGCTCGGGTTGGGCGCCAGCACGACGTCTCCGGGCGCGGTGATCGCCTGGGCAAGATTGGCAAGGCCTTCTTTCGAGCCGAGCGTCACGACGACCTCGGTCTCAGGGTCGAGGTCCACGCCGAAGCGGCGCTGATAGTAGCCGGCCTGAGCCTTGCGCAGCCCCGGAATACCCTTAGACGCCGAATAGCCATGCGCATCAGGCCTGCGCGCCACCTCGCACAGCTTCTCGATGACGTGCTGAGGAGGAGGCAGGTCGGGATTGCCCATGCCGAGATCGATGATGTCCTCGCCCCGCGCTCGCGCCGACGCCCGCATCGCATTGACTTCGGCGATGACATAGGGCGGCAGACGCTTGATGCGGTAGAATTCCTCGGACATCTCGATTCCTTAAGCGTTTCGGGCTTGGCGTGAGGGCATTGATCGCCCATCCTCGCCCTCGCTGCTTATACAGCTTATGCGCCTCGATTGCAGGCGCATTAAAAAAATCCTTGGCGGGAGCGCGATATGGCCAAAATCGTCGACGAACGGCCGATGCCGACAAATGAGTCGCCCGGTGCCGGATCAGCGGCACCCGCCTCGTTGGCCGAGGTCCAACATTGGACCGGCGTCATCGGTCAGGCGCAGCAAATGCTCTTGGAACAGCTTGCCAAGTTCACGGACAAGTTGCCGGCGGAGATGATCGCTTCGCCGATGTCGTTGCCGCTGCTCGTCGATCCCTCGAAACTGGCCGATCAGAACAATGATCTCATCCAGGCCGGCCTCGGGCTGTTCGGCAAGCTGCTCGACGGCCAGCTCGGAGCAACTGCGGCGCAGGACCGTCGCTTCAAGGCTCAGCAGTGGCGGGACACGCCAGTCTTCGGCGTGATAGCGGATGCCTATCTGCTGATATGCGACGCCTGGCTCAAGGGTGTCGACGCGGTCGAGGGTCTCGATCCCCGGCAACATGAGAAGCTGAAATTCGCGACCCGATTGTGGGCCGATGCTCTGTCGCCGGCCAATTTCCCGCTGACCAACCCGCTTGTGCTTGAAAGGATTTTCGAGACGCGCGGCGAAAACCTGCTGCGCGGTCTCGAACATATGCTCGCCGATTTCGGCAAGGGTCAACTCACCCATACCGATGCGGACGCATTCGAGCTGGGCGTAAATATCGCTACCACGCCCGGCAAGGTGATATACGAGACGCCACTCTATCAACTGATCCAGTATAGTCCGACGACGGACGAAGTGCTGGAAACGCCATTGCTGATCTTTCCGGCCTGGATCAATCGGTTCTACATCCTGGATCTCAATCCCGCGAACAGCTTCATCCGCTGGGCGGTGTCGCAGGGACTTTCCGTATTTGTCGTCTCATGGAAATCGGCTGACGAAAGCATGATCGATTTGACCATGGACGACTATGTGGTGCGTGGCCAGGTCGAGGCGATCGACACCGTCCGCAAGGCGCTGAACGTGGATAAGGTTCACACGATCGGCTATTGCGTCGCGGGGACGGCGCTGGCGATGACGCTCGCCTATCTCGCGGCGAAGGGCGAAGCGGAAAAGGTCGCAAGCGCGACTTTCTTCACAGCCCAAGTGGATTTCAGCGAAGCCGGCGATCTCAACCTGTTCGTCGACGACGAGCAGCTGGCCATCATCGACACGCTCACGCAAGGCAGCGGCGTGGTCGACGGCCGCTACATAGCGGCGACGTTCAACCTGTTGAGGGGCCGCGATCTGATATGGAATTATGTCGTCGAGAATTATCTGCTCGGCGAAGCCTATCCGGCCTTCGACCTTCTCTATTGGAACGGCGATACCACCAACCTGCCGGCGAAGTGGCACCGTGCCTATATCGAGCAGCTTTATCGCGACAATCTTCTCGTCGAACCCGATCGGCTCAAGATCGACGGCGTGCCGCTCGATCTGCGGCGGATCCGGACCCCTGCCTATGTTCAGGCAGGTCGTGAGGATCACATCGCGCCGAGCCGCAGCGTCTGGAAAATGATGCACCATCTGGCTGGCCCGAACCGCTTCCTTCTTGCCGGCTCGGGCCACATCGCCGGCGTGGTCAACCCGCCCGAAGCGCAGAAATATCAATATTGGACGTGCGAGCATGCGGTCGACAGCCTCGATGCGTTCATGGACGCGGCAACGGAAACCAAAGGAAGCTGGTGGCCCGATTGGCGTGCCTGGATCGAGAGCCAAGGCGCGGCGACCGTTCCGGTCACCGGTGGGCGGCTTCCCGGCCAGGGCAAGTTCAAGGCGATCGAAGACGCGCCGGGACGCTATGTGCGCTTACGCTGAGCGCGTCCGCAGACTATTTGGCCAGGCGGAACATCTCATCGAGTTGTCGATTGGGGGAACATGATGACCGCAGCTTCTGCGGCCACGTTTCTGCGTCTTTTCAGATGCTGCATCGCACAATAGAGCTTGCATCTTCGAATCCGTCAATGTATTGTGCGTCGCAGCATTAGGAGTCGGCTGCAGCCATGGTGCGAAAAATATCCGACAGGAACAAGATGACTACCGGTCGCGGGGCTAGACGCAAGGCGACCACCAAGCGGGTCCCTCCCCCGGGTGGCGCTGCGTCTGTCGCACCTGCCAAGACCGCTGCCCCCGTCAAAGCAGTTGCGCCTTCCCCGCGAGTACAGGCCGCGAGCAAACCCGTTGTCGCCAAACCCCTTGTCGACAAACCCCTTGTCGAGGCTTCCAAATCCGTCGAGGCGTCGGACAACAAGCTTCAGACCGCGGAGCCGGTCGTCGCCACACCAGCCATGGTCGAGCCCCCCACCGTCGAGCCGACCCGTGTCGAGGCGATCGGCTGCGCCGAGGCGGCCGCGCCGCAGCCGAAAGAGACGGCTCCGCCGCCGAAAACTGCCAAAGAGCTTCCCCCCTCCGCCGCCAGCGGGACGCTGGCGGCCAAGCTCGCGCCGGCGGCGCCAGCATCGGAAAAGAAGGAACTGAATATCATGGCTACCGCTTCCACCACCCCACCCAAGCCGAAGGCTGCTGCTGAAAAGGTTAACTCGATGATCTCTGATTTGAATGGGCGCGCAAAGGCGATGTTCGAAAGAACGACCAAGGCCGGCGAGGAGCTGACCGAATTCACCAAAGGCAATATGGAGGCCTTCGCGACCTCCGCGAAGACCGCTGCCAAGGGGGCGGAGTCACTCGGCCAGGAGATGGTCGATTATAGCAAGAAGAGGTTCGAGACCGCCTCCGAAACGATCAAGAACCTTGCTACGGTCAAGACCCCGACCGAGCTGTTCCAGATCCAGAGCGATTACGCGAAGAGCTCGTTCGACAGCGCGATCGCCGAAGCATCGAAGCTCAGCGAAGCTTGGCTCAAGCTGGCCGGCGACGTGATCCAGCCGCTCTCGAGCCGCTATGCTCTGGCCGCAGACAAGATTAAGTCGGCCACGCTCTAAGCCGGCCGGCGCGAAGCCGGCGTTTCGCCCTATCCGGCACTGGTGCACTGCGTTGTGAACGGCCGCCCCGTCGGGGGCGGCCGTTTTCGTCTGACGGTCCCTCTTTGAGGCTAGGCGATGGCCGAAGGCCTTGCCGAAGCCGACCCGCGTGCCATATTCTCATCCATGCTATGTGTGAGTCCCGCATCCGATGAACAGCCTTCCCGTCACTATCGAGCCAATGGGCATGGCGACCCGGAAGGACGGTGAGGATCAGGGCACCGGGCTTGGTCTGGCTACGCGTACGCGTACGCGCACCAAGAAGCCGTCCCCGTACAAAGTTCTGATGCTGAACGACGATTACACGCCGATGGAATTCGTCGTCCTGTGCCTGCAGCGCTTCTTCCGCATGAACATCGAAGATGCGACCAGGGTGATGCTTCACGTCCATCAGAAGGGCGTCGGCGTTTGTGGCGTGTTCAGCTACGAAGTCGCCGAAACCAAGGTCAGCCAAGTCGTCGACTTCGCTCGCCAAAACCAACACCCACTGCAGTGCACGCTCGAAAAGGCATGATCTCCTGGAACATGGTCTGAAGACGAGGTCCAGGTTTTCCGCTAGGGCCTTTCCGGTTCGGACGGAGGCATGGACAGCACCGCCTATGTAATTGGTGCGTTCGAGGAAGCCGTCATGCCCGGTCTGCCGCTGGCGAATTCGCAGCTATAATGGGAGGAGATGCAAATGGAGCAATCCGTGCTGACAAAGGATGTGCCGGACCATGTTCCGGCCGAGTTGGTGCGCCCGTTTCCCTTCATCTTCGGGTCGACCACCAGGGCCAACCCATTCGAGGATTTCGCCCCGGCAGTCCACAACGGTCCGGAGCTGATCTATGCGCCCCTGTCCTATCCCGGCGGGGGATCGGCCTGGGTTCCGCGCTGCATGCAGGACATGCGCGCGATCTACCTCGATACCGAGCACTTCTCGTCCAAGGATTTCTCGCCCTTCGCCCCGATCACCGGCGGCAGCTGGAGCAATAGCCCCGCGGAACTCGATCCGCCGCTGCACGGCCCTTTCCGACACATGGCCAACCCGCTGTTCACGCCCAAGGCCATGGCGGCGCTCGATGACCGGATCCGTGCCTGCGCGGCCGAATATATCGAAGGCTTCCGATCCAAGGGTGGCTGCGATTTCAAGCGCGATTTCGCGCTTAAATTTCCGATCAAGGTGTTCATGGAACTGATGGGCCTGCCGCTCGACCGCGTCGACCAGTTCCTCGAGTGGGAGACCATGCTGATCCACTCCACCAGCATCGAGGTGATCGCCCAGGGAACGCACCAGGTCGTCGGCTACCTGACCGAGTTGCTCGAGGATCGGCGCCGGAACCCCGCCAATGACCTGCTGACCTGGACGACGACCGCCACCAAGGAAGGCAAGCCGCTGACCCAGGACGAGCAGATCGGCTTCTCGTTCAACCTGTTCGTCGGCGGGCTGGATACGGTGACCGCGAACATCACCAACCAGACGTTGCACCTCGCGCGCAATCCCCAACACCGCAAGCTGCTGCGCGAGAACCCGGCGCTGATCCCCAACGCGATCGACGAGTTCATGCGTGCCTACGGCGCCGTCACCACCTTCCGCACTTGCGCCAAGGAAACGACCGTACGCGGGGTGACGATGAAGCCGGGCGACAAGATAGTGATGTCGACCACGCTTGCCGGCCGTGATCCGGCAGAATTCCCCAATCCTGGCGAGGTCCGCCTCGATCGCAAGCCGCGCCACACCGGCTTCGGCTTCGGCATCCACACCTGCATCGGCATGCACCTCGCCCGGCGCGAGATGCGGATCGCCATGGAGGAACTGCTCGCCCGCATTCCCGACTTCTCAGTCGCGCCGGGTCACGAGATCGAATATTATATCGGCGTCGTCCAGCCGCGCTCGCTGCCGCTGGTCTGGGATCCCGCCGGAGCCGGCTGAAGTCCCAGGGACTTCCCGCCGCCGCCTCAAAAGTGGCGAAACTCCGGATGTCGCGGCTCATCGATCTCCGGACTGCCCGAGCCGTTCGAGCGTCGGTATGAGCTGGTCGAAATGATCGATTACTGCCGCAGCATCGAGTTGATCCGCCGGGCGATCCGAAAAGCCGAAGCTGACTACTATGGTGGGGATGTTGGCGGATTTGCCCGTATCGCTATCGGTGATCGAATCGCCGACATATGCGGCGCGGCCGCCGCCGCAACGCGTGATCGCCTCCATAAGGGGGGCAGGATCGGGTTTGCGAACCGGCAGCGTGTCACCCCCGACAAGCGCATGGAAACGATCACGCCAGCCGAGCTCATCTATGCACCGGCGCGCCAGCTCCTCGGCCTTGTTGGTGCACACGGCCAGCCGGACTCCCCGCCTCGCCAGCTCGTCAAGCGCTTGATCGAGGCCGGGATAGATCGTCGAGCCGTCGGCGATATGGTCCAGATAATAGGCGATGAAGATCGGGAAGCCTTCCTCAACCAGCGCCTCCGTCATCTCACCGGTGGCCGCCAGGCCCTTCTGGAGAAGCGCGCGCGCGCCATGACCAACCATGTGGCGCACCTCATCGGCGGCGACGGGCGGCCGGCCCAATCGGCCGAGCGCATGATTCAGCGCCGCCGTCAGATCGGGCGCAGTGTCGGCAAGCGTGCCATCGAGATCGAAGGCGACCACGTCGAAAGGGAAATCTGCGGGCATGGCGGCTCCATCACCGTCCGATATGGAAAAGGCAAGCGCTTCGTCGTAAAGCCGCCGGCATGAGCATGCGCCCCTTTGCCGCCGTCATCCTTGCCGCCGGCAAAGGCACCCGCATGAAATCCGATCTCCACAAGGTTCTGCATCCGATTGCCGGACGGCCAATGCTCGGCCATCTGATCGCGACGGTCGGCGGATTGGGCGCGGCGCGGCAGATCGTGGTGACCGGGGCTGGGCGCGAGCGGGTCGAGGCGTTCGTCTCGCCGCTGGGCGCCGAAGTCGTGACGCAGGACCCGCAGCTCGGAACAGCCCATGCCGTCCAGCAGGCGCAAGCGGTGCTGGCCGGTTTCGACGGGGACATCCTGATCCTCTATGGCGATGTTCCACTGGTAGGCGCGCAGACCATGACGCGCATGCTCGAGCGGCTGACCGACCATGACCAGCCCGCAACCGTCGTGCTGGGCTTTCGTCCCGACGATCCGCTGGCTTATGGCCGCATCCTCGCGCGCGGCGACGGCACGATCGAGAAGATGGTGGAATATAAGGATGCCAGCACATCCGAGCGGGCCGTGAACCTGTGCAATTCGGGTCTGATGGCGGTTCGCGCCGTCGACCTCTGGTCGCTGCTCGGCCAGGTCGGCAACGCGAATGCCTCCGGTGAATATTATCTGCCGGACATCGTCATGATCGCTGCCGCGGCCGGTCGGCGCTCCGCCGTGATCGAGACCGACGCCTGGGAAGTCGCCGGCGTAAACAGCCGAGCCGAGCTCGCTGCGGTCGAGGCCGAGTGGCAGCGCCGCCGGCGGCTCACCGCCATGGCGGACGGCGCAACACTTATCGCGCCCGAGACGGTCTGGTTCGCCCACGACACCGTGCTCGGCCGCGACGTGGTGATCGAGCCCAATGTGGTCTTCGGTCCCGGCGTGAAATTGTCCGACAAGGTCGTCGTCCGCGGTTTCAGCCACCTCGAAGGAACCACGGTCGAGAGCGGCGCCGAGATCGGCCCCTTTGCGCGACTGCGGCCCGGCGCGCAGATCGGCAAGGACGCCAAGGTCGGCAATTTCGTTGAGATCAAGAAAGCCGTGCTTGGCATGGGCGCCAAGGCCAACCATCTTTCCTATATCGGTGACGCCGAGGTAGGGAGCGCCGTGAATATCGGCGCGGGGACCATTACCTGTAACTATGACGGGTTTCTCAAATATTCGACGAAGATCGGCGATGGCGCGTTCATCGGATCGAACAGCGCTCTCGTCGCGCCCGTCACGATCGGCAACGGCGCGATCATTGCGGCGGGATCGGTGATCACTCGTGACGTGTCCGGGGACGCGCTGGCGGTGGCGCGGGGGAGACAGGAGGAACGGAGCGGATGGGCCGCCCGGTTCCGCGCGGCGATGCAAGCGAAGACGGCGAAGAAAGCCGTATAATATCAATGAGCGGGACGGTTCGCCATGTGCGGGATCATCGGAATATTGGGTAAAGAGGACGTCGCGACGCGGTTGCTGGATGGGCTGCGGCGCCTCGAATATCGCGGCTATGACTCGGCGGGTATCGCGACGATCCATGACGGCCTGCTCGACCGTCGGCGCGCCGAGGGGAAGCTCGACAATCTGGCCGCGAAGCTGGCGGCGGAACCCCTGCCTGGAATTACGGGCATCGCGCACACCCGCTGGGCTACCCATGGCGCGCCGACCCAGGACAATGCCCATCCCCATGCGACCGCAGAAGTGGCGCTGGTCCACAACGGCATTGTCGAGAATTTCAAGCCGTTGCGCGATGAACTGATTGCCCAGGGCCGGACCTTCGAAAGCCAGACCGACACCGAAGTCGTCGCGCAACTGATCTCTGCCGACGTCGAACGCGGGGTGGATCCCGTCGAGGCCGTACGTGTGAACCTGAAGCGGCTGCATGGCGCCTTTGCGCTGGCGATCCTGTTCCGCCAGCACCCCGATCTTCTCGTCGGCGCGCGACTCGGATCGCCGCTGGTGATCGGCTATGGCGAAGATGAGACCTACCTTGGCTCCGACGCGCTCGCCTTGGCGCCGCTGACCCAGAAAATATCCTACCTCGAGGAAGGAGACTGGGTCGTCATCACGCGCGCCGGGGTGCGAATATACGACCGCCACGATCAGCCGGTGGAACGCGCGATCGTGCACTCCGGTGTGTCCAGCCTCGCTATCGACAAGGGCAATCATCGGCACTTCATGCTCAAGGAAATCTACGAGCAGCCGATCGTCGTCGCCCAAACGCTCAAATCCTACGTGCGCCGCCTCGAAGACCAGGTGTCGCTGCCCATTCCCGACTTCGATCTCGGCAGCATCCGCAGGGTGACGATCGTCGGCTGCGGAACCAGCTACTACGCCGGCATGGTCGCGAAATATTGGTTCGAGCGTTTCGCCCGCGTTCCGGCCGACCTCGATGTCGCGTCGGAGTTCCGCTACCGGGCGCCGGTAATGGAGGAGGGCGGCCTGGCCCTGTTCATCAGCCAATCGGGCGAAACCGCCGATACGCTGGCCGCCCTGCGCCATGCCCGGTCCGAGGGGCAGAAGATCGCGGTGGTGGTCAACGTTCCCACGTCCACGATGGCGCGGGAGGCCGACCTGCTGCTCCCGACTCATGCCGGCCCGGAGATCGGCGTCGCCTCGACGAAGGCGTTTACCTGTCAGCTGGCGGTGCTGGCCGCGCTCGCGGCCAACCTCGCCCGTGCCAAGGGCCGCCTCGATGCACGCGAGGAGAAGGAGATCGTCCGTCACCTCTCCGAGGCGCCGGCCGCGATCAACGGGGCGCTCGCCTATGATCCCATGATCGAGGCTGTGGCCGGCGCCGTGGCTGGCGCGCGCGACGTGCTCTATCTGGGCCGCGGCACCGACTATCCGCTCGCGCTCGAAGGTGCGCTCAAGCTCAAAGAGATCAGCTACATCCACGCAGAAGGATATGCCGCCGGCGAGATGAAGCACGGACCGATTGCCCTGATAGACGAAAATGTGCCGGTGATCGTGATCGCCCCTTCGGGTCCGCTGTTCGAGAAGACCGTCTCGAACATGCAGGAGGTTCAGGCGCGCGGTGGCAAGGTCGTGCTGATATCCGATTATGACGGTGTCCAGGCCGCATCCGATGGATGCATGGCGACGATCACCATGCCCAAGGTCCACCCGCTGATCGCGCCGATCGTCTACGCCGTGCCCGTTCAACTGCTGGCTTATCACGTCGCGGTGCTCAAGGGGACCGACGTCGATCAGCCGCGCAACCTCGCCAAGTCGGTTACGGTCGAATAGCTGCGGGGCCCGCGGCCGGGCGAAGCTGGAACGGAATTCCTTTCCCACGGGTTATGTCCGCACCGGACCTATCGCCGATAGGACCGGCATGAATTGGGAAGGAAGGAAAATGAGAGGAAACACGCTGATGAGCAGAGCTGCATGGATTGTGGCGGGCGCAGCGGCGCTCAGCGCCGCGCCGGTGCTCTCGCAAGCCGTGGTCGCCGGCCCTGACGAGGAGATCACGGTGACGAGCCGTTATGGCACCACCAACGTCCAGTCGCTGTCGCAGGCGGTCAGCTATCGCGATCTCGACCTGAGCACCGAGGCCGGGCGCAAGATACTGCGGCACCGTGTCGCGCTCACCGCTCGCTATCTGTGCGGCAAACTGGGCGAGAGCGACACATCGCCGGGCGTCGTACCGTCCTGCCGTCAGGCTGCCGTCACCGATGCCATGAAGCGGGTCGGCACCATTGAGGAAGGCTTCGCTCCGCGTGGCACGGCCTGGGTTGTCCCGCCTGCCTGGGCTCCGCCCTACCCCGCCGACTGGGACACGCGCTACCCCGGTTGAACGCGGGCCGGTCGAGCAAAAGGGCCGTCTCCCCGACAGCCCTTTTGACATGCGGGTCGAAGCAAGGCAGCCCTCGGCTCCCGTGCCGCGAACGATCAGGCGGGCTTCGGCTCGCCCCAGCCGCCACCACTCGATCCGCTACCCGGCCGCCTGCTCTTCGGGATCGATGAGCCGCCGGTTCCAAGCGCTGCAGGCTGGCGGCCATTGCCGTCGTCCCGGCCGATATCCTCGCCCTTGATGACCCGCTTGGCCTCTTCCCCGGACAGCGTCTCATATTCCAGCAGGGCGGAGGCGAGGCGATGGAGCTCGTCGAGATTGTCGGTGAGAACGGTCCTCGCGGCATGCTCCGCTTCTTCGATCAGGCGGCGAATCTCCTGATCGATAAGCTGGGCGGTTGCTTCGGACACGCTCTGACTCCGCGATACCGAATGACCGAGGAACACCTCGTCCTGATTGTCCCGATAGCGCAGCCAGCCGAGCTTCTCGGACATGCCATATTCCATGACCATGGCGCGCGCCATTTCGGTCGCCTGCTGGATGTCATTGGAAGCGCCCGTATTCAGCTCGTCGACGCCGTAGATGATCTGTTCGGCGATGCGGCCACCGAAGCACAGCGCGAGCCGCGCCTTCATCTGCTTCATCGACATTGAATAGCGGTCACGCTCGGGCAGGTTCCACGTCACGCCGAGTGCTCGGCCCCGAGGAATGATCGTCACTTTGTGCAGCGGGTCGCAGCCAGGCACATGGAGCGAGACGAGCGCATGGCCCGCCTCATGGAACGCGGTCGCCTTCTTCTCCTCCTCGGTCATCACCATGGACTTCCTTTCGGCGCCCATCATGACCTTGTCCTTGGCTTCCTCGAATTCCTTCATCGCTACGAGCCGCTTGCCCTTGCGCGCGGCGAGCAGCGCGGCTTCGTTGACCAAATTGGCGAGATCGGCCCCGGAAAAGCCGGGCGTCCCGCGCGCGATGGTCCGCGCGTTGACATCCGGCGCCAGCGGTACCTTTTTCATATGGACGGCCAGAATCTTCTCGCGACCTTCGATATCGGGGCGTGGCACGACGATCTGGCGGTCGAAGCGGCCCGGCCGCAGCAGCGCCGGATCGAGCACATCGGGCCGGTTGGTAGCGGCGATGATGATGATGCCCTCATTCGCCTCGAAACCGTCCATCTCGACCAGCAACTGGTTCAGCGTCTGCTCGCGTTCATCATTGCCGTTCCCGAGCCCTGCGCCTCTGTGACGGCCAACAGCATCGATCTCGTCGATGAAGACGATGCACGGCGCGTTCTTTTTCGCCTGCTCGAACATGTCACGAACGCGGCTTGCGCCAACGCCGACGAACATCTCGACGAAATCGGAGCCCGAGATCGTGAAGAAGGGCACATTCGCCTCGCCGGCAATGGCCCGCGCAAGCAGCGTCTTGCCGGTACCGGGGGATCCGACGAGCAAGGCGCCCTTCGGGATTTTGCCCCCGAGCCGCGCGAATTTCGTGGGATCCTTCAGAAAATCGACGATTTCCTGAAGCTCCTCGCGCGCTTCGTCTATGCCCGCGACATCGTCGAAGGTAACCCGGCCGTGCTTCTCGGTGAGCATTCGCGCGCGCGATTTGCCGAAGCCCATCGCGCCGGAGCCCGCGTTTTTCTGCATCTGGCGCATGACGAAGAAGGCGATGCCGAGGATCAGCAGGAAGGGCAGCGACTGATAGAGCATGATCATCCAGAAGCTGGTCTGCTCGGCCGGCTTCGCGCGGAAGGTGACGTTCTTGTCGGCCAGCCGCTGGATCAGCGTCGGATCATTGGGCGCGTTGGTCGTGAACGCGGCGCCATTGTTGAACTTACCGTTGATCACGCCCTCGCCGATATCGGCTTCGCGCACCATGCCGTCGTTCACGCGCGCTAGAAATTCGGAATAGGCGATCTGATCGCCGCTGCCCGTACGTGAGGAGGTTTCGAACATCGAGACGAAGACGACGAGAGCGAGCAAGATGCCCATCCAGATCGCTAGGCTCTTCATCCACGGGTTCGGTTGCCGGGGCTCACGTTCATCGTTCATGCGTCGGATCTGCCTTTCGCGGCCAAAATAGGCATCGCAACGTTAATAACAATGGAACAGCCGCTACGGGCTCATGCTTTCATCGCCGGGCGGGCGCTTTTTCCATCGTTATGCGGTTTCCCGGCGACAGTTTCAGTCCGCCGAGACTTGCCGCTGCCCCCTGGTCCAGCCTTGCCATCGCCATTTCTACCGCGGGGCCATCCGCCGGCGAATCATATTCCGCGATCAGTCGCGACAATATCCGCCGCCGAAGCTCGCGTGGCAGATCGGCGATATCGGCGACGATCCGGCCTTCGCGGCGTTCGACGCGCGAGCGCAGAGCTTCGCGCGTCATCCATTCCAGCGCGGCATCGGCCTCTCCCAGCCATTTCGCGGAGGCGGCGAGCCGGAGCGGGTCGAGGTCCGTCGCCTTCGCCAGAAGCGCGCGTATCCTGGTGCGATCGTACCGGGGATCTGTGTTGCTCGGGTCGGTGACCACCGCATGCTCCGCGACGACCGTCGCAAGCTCCGCTCGCCGCCAGCCGAGCAGCGGCCGAATGACGGTCACACCGGCCACGTCGCGCGTCGCCCGGATCGCGGAAAGGCCCGACAGGCCCGCCCCGCGGCCGAGGCGCATCAACAGCGTCTCGGCCTGATCGTCTGCATGGTGCGCGGTGGCGAGCACCGCCAGCCCCCGTTCGCGGCACCAGCCGGCCAGTGCGTCGTACCGAGCGTCGCGGGCGGCGGCCTGAATGCCCTCGCCAGGCTGTACCGCGACCTTTAGTGTTCTGTGCGGCACCTTGAGCTGCGCGCAGGCGCGACCGACAAGAGCCGCCTCCTCCGCCGCTTCGGCGCGGAGCCCATGATCGACGGTGGCGACTTCGATCGCCTCCGGCACGACCTGGGCCGCCAGGAGCAGCATCGCCATGCTGTCGGGGCCGCCGGACACAGCGAGGCCGAGCCGCTTCCCATCGGGCAGAAGCGCGCCGAGATCGGCCCGGAATCGGTCGGCGCCAGCGTCAACCATGGGCGGAGATTTCATGCCCGCAAGACGGTCGAAAGGATCAGAGCAAAGCTCCTCAAGCGCTCCGCCGCGACCTCATGTGCACTTGGCATCGGCCCGGCCCTTGGCCACCATCTTGGCCAGATCGCCCGTGACCTTGTCGGGATATTTGGCCAGCAGGACCTCATAAGCCTCGCAGGCCTTTTCGAGGCGAGGCGGCTTCAGTTTCATCAGCGCCTGCGCCATGAAGACATAGCTGTTCGGCGCCCGCTCGCCCGTGTCGAGCTTGGTGTTCTCGAAGAATTCGCGGATCGCCTCCGTATATTGGCCATTGTCCAGATAGGCGCGGCCGGCGAGGTTACGGGCATAGCTCGCATATTTGTGTTTTGGATATTTGGTGTACATCGCCTTCAGCGCGGCGACCGCCTCCGGATATTTCTTCTGCTCCCACAGCGCATAGCCTGCGAGATAGGCATCGCGGCCGGCATCGCCCGTCGACGCAGCCGGCGCCGGGGCGGTGGAGGCTGCCGGAGAGCTTGCCGGACTGGCGTTCGCAGCCGGCACCGCCAGCGCCGCTGCGGGCGTTCCGGCAGCAGGAGCCTTCCCCTCGAGCGCGTTCAACCGGAAGTCCGAATCGCCCTTCATCTTGGCGAACTGCTCCTCCAGCTTGCGCAGATTGAAGCTGTTCTGCTCGACCTGCCCGGTCAACGCCGCCAGCGACCTTTCGAGCGCGTCGACGCGCGCGCTAAGCTCCACAATAGGTGTCTCGGCTGGTGCCCCGGCAGGTGCCGCCGGCGCTGCCTGCGGCTTGATCTCGGGCTCGAAATATTGCTGTGCGCCGCCAGGGAAAACCTTCCTCTGGACCGCACGCATCTCTTTTTCGAGCTTGCCGACGCGCGCATCGAGCGGTGCCGGCGGATCGGCGGCCAGTGCGGGAAAAGCAATTCCGGACAGGAGCAGGAGGGCGGCGATCGCCTTTTTCATCGAGTAATCCCTATAAGTGGTCCACGGCGATCATGCCGCGCGCCGGCGATGAAGATCAAGGCCGTGCGGGCTGAGCGGATTCGCGGGGAAGGTCGGCCGAGTCCGCGATATCGCTGGTGTTCCCGCCAGCGTCAGGCACGGCTTCGACCTTTGCTTTGGGCGCCGTCGCGATCGCCACAAGATTCGCGCGCTTCAGACTATAGGCACGGACCAGCTGATCGGGTTCGCCAGCCGGCGGCAAGGCGGTGGAGCCGATCATCACCTTGAGCACCTCGGGACGCCCGGTGCGGAGGATTGGATCGATCGCATCGTCGGGCAAGGTGAAGCTTTGCCCTGCCTTCAGCGTGTCGAGGAGATAGGTCCGACTGCCATCCCGTTCGGAAACCTTCACCCACACGTCCTCCACGGCGTTCAAGGTGATCGGCCCAGCGGGCATCGCGGGTGCAGCGGCAGCCGCCACCGGCGACGGCGCCACCGGCTTCGCCGGCAGCGGCCGCTCGTCGCGCACCGTATCCGCCGCGAGCTTGGCGAGGTCGACATTGTCGTTCTCGAAACGAAGCAGCAAATAGCCCATGCCGAGCAGCAAGGCGACACCGAGCGCTATCATCGCCAGCAGCCGCGAGGGCACCCGCGAAGGATCGACCGGCTCATAGGCCTCGGGTTCGAAATGGGCCCTCCGCGCATTGCCCATCTCCTCGCGAAAGGCGCGCGAAAGAGCCTGGCCGTCAAGGCCGAGAAGAGTCGCATAGCTCTTCACGAAACCGGCCGAATAAGGAAGCGCCGGCAGACGATCGCTCCGGCCGCTCTCGATCGCTTGCAGGTGGCGCAGAGGAATACGCGTCCGCGCGGCGATGTCGCTGAGCTCGAGATTCTGACGCTGACGTTCGGCGTTGAGCTGCCCTCCCACGCCGGAAGCAGACGGCACATATTCCTCGTTCGCGCCTTCGACCATCGCGCTCTCCCTTTACGCCTCCGGGCGAACCACGGGCGCAAAATTCCCCATCGGCGCGCTTACAGCGTACGGCTTCACCATCCCTGCCGATGCCGGTCTGCCGTGCAACTCAGCCAATCGCAACCCCATTGCGTTCCGCCCATGCGGCTAAGTCCCCCCTCAGCGAGCGGAGCGGCGTCGACAGGAAGCCCTTCATGTCGGCTCGCAGGGCTTCGACATTCAAGCTCCGGATCATTGCCTTGACCGGCCCAACCGCAGCCGGCGTGATCGAGAGCCGGCCAATGCCGAGCCCGATCAGCGCCATCGCCTCCAGCGGCCGGCCACCCATTTCACCGCACACGCCGACCGGAATGCCCGCATCACTGGTCTGACGCGTGACGCGATGGATGAAGCGCAATATCGCCGGGCTCAGCCAATCATACCGTTCCGCCAGCTTTGGATTCGCCCGATCGGCAGCGAACAGGAACTGGGTGAGGTCGTTGGTGCCGATCGACAGAAAATCCAGCCGGGGCAGCAGCATGTCGAGGGTTTCAGCGAGCGCCGGCACTTCGAGCATCGTACCGTAGCGGATCGCGGTTGGCAGGGCTCGGTTGCGGCTCCATATCCATTTCCGCTGCGCTTCGAACAAGGCGACCGCCTCGTCGAACTCCCAAGGTTCCGACACCATTGGAAACATCACGAAGAGCGTCCGCCCTGCGGCCGCCTCGATCAGTGCGCGCGCCTGAACCTTCATCAGGGCGTCCCGTTCGAGCGCCAGGCGCAGCGCGCGCCAGCCCATCGCGGGATTCTCCTCGGCTATATCATCGGCTGTGTTCATATAGGGCAGCGCCTTATCGCCGCCGATATCAACCGTCCGGAAGACTACCGGCCGATCCCCCGCCGCTTCCAGCACTTCGCGGTAGAGCCTCAGTTGGCGCTCGCGCTGGGGGAAGGTCGCCGAAACAAGGAACTGGAATTCCGTGCGGAACAGGCCGATTCCATCGGCACCGGTAACATCCAGCGCCGCCATGTCGTCGCGCAGACCGGCGTTCACCATCAACTCGATCCGCACGCCGTCGCGCGTTTCGGCGGGAAGGTCGCGCATTGCAGCGAACTCCGCCCGGCGGCGCTGCCCGACCATCATCTTGGCGTCGAAGGCCTCTTCCACCGTGGCGTTCGGCCGGACGACCACCGATCCCATGGTGCCGTCGAGCAGGAGATTGTCTCCTTCGCTGATCGTGCGGCGGATGTCCTTCACCCGCCCGAGCACCGGCACGCCCATCGCCCTCGCGACGATCGTCACATGCGCGGTCAACGACCCCTCTTCGAGCAGCACGCCCTTGAGGCGTCGGCGATCATATTCGAGCAGTTCGGCCGGACCCAGATTGCGGGCGATCAGGATCGAGTCCTGGCGCAGGCCGAGCTGCGCCGCCGTGCCGAGCTGGCCCGCGACGATGCGTAGCAGGCGATTCGAAAGATCCTCGAGGTCGTGCATACGGTCGGCGAGCAGCGGATCGCCGATCTCGCGCATCCGCATCCGGGTCCGCTGCTGGACGCGCTCGATCGCCGCCTCGGCCGTCAGCCCGCTATCTATCGCTTCGTTGATGCGACGGATCCACCCCTCGTCATAGGCGAACATCTTATACATCGCGAGGACGTCCTGATGCTCGCCTGCCACGCCGAAGTCGGCCTCGCGAGTCATGCGCTCGATCTGGTCGCGCATCTTGGCGAACGCCGAAATAACGCGATGGCGCTCGACCTCGACGTCCTCGGCGACCGTATGCTCGATCTCGACCCGAGGCTGATGGAATACCGCCTTGCCCCGTGCCATCCCTTCCACGAGCTTCAGCCCGGAGAGCCGCACTGGCCCGGTGTCCCGCGCGCCTTGGGCACCGCCACCGCCACCGTCGATAAGCCCGGCACCTGCGATCAGTTCGGCCAGCACCATGGCGACAGTCTGCAGCGCTTCGATCTCGACCTCATCGAACTTCCGCGAGTCGCGATGCTGGACGGCAAGAACGCCCACCGCCTGTTCGCGTCGTACGATCGGCACGCCGGCGAAGCTGTGGAAAAGCTCTTCGCCGGTTTCGGGCTTGTAGGCAAAGTCCGGATGGCTCGTCGCTTCGTCGAGGTTCAACGTTTCCACATTTCCGGCGATGGTACCGACCAGACCTTCCCCCATCGCGAGCTTGGTGACGTGCACCGCCTCCTGCTTCAGGCCGCGCGTGGCAAAAAGTTCGAGCGATCCATCGCGAAGAAGATAGATCGAGCATACTTCTGTGCTCAGCGCCTCGCCGATTATCTGGACGACACGGTTGAGCTTTGCCTGGGCGCCGGACCGCGACGCCATCACGTCGTGCAGACGCGTCAATATTTCGCGTGCGGCGGATGTTGCGGTGAGCAGGCCCATGCAACGCCGCTAACAGAAAGAGCCTTTAGTGATAAGCCCTCAGACGCGACGCGACCGCCCAGGCGAACAAACTACGCCGCGCGCCGCTCCAGCGCGGCGGCCGCCTCCTCCAGCAGCGTCGCGACGATGGCCGCGACCGGCTCTTCCTTCGTCACCATGCCCACCGACTGCCCCGCCATCACCGAGCCATGATCGACATCCCCGTCGATCACGGCGCGGCGGAGAGCGCCAGCCCAATAATGCTCGATCTGCAGCTGGGCTTCGGCCATCTCCACCTGACCGCTATCGAGCAGTTGGGCAACCTCGCGCTGCTTGGCCGTGAACAGATCTGACGAAGCATTGCGCAGCGCGCGAACCGGAATGACCGGCAGGCGCGGATCGATCTGAACGCTGGCGACCGCATCGCGAGCAGAGGCGCGGATGAACGCTTTCTTGAAATTGGCGTGAGCGATCGATTCGGTCGCGCAGACGAAGCGTGTGCCGAGCTGGACGCCCGCAGCGCCCATCTCCAGATAGGCCGCGATCGCCTCGCCCCGGCCGATCCCTCCCGCCACGAATACTGGGAGATCGGCAGCGACCGCCGGCAATATCTCCTGCGCCAGCACCGAGGTCGAAACCGGGCCGATATGGCCACCCGCCTCCATGCCTTCCACGACCAGCGCGTCGACGCCGGAACGGATCAGCTTTTTGGCGAGTGCCAGCGCGGGTGCGAAGCAGATCAGCTTGGCCCCGGACGCCTTGATCCGGTCGATCGCGCCGCCCGGCGGTAGCCCGCCGGCAAGCACGACATGGCCGACCTGGTGCCGCGCGCAGACATCGATCAGCGCAGTCAGGTCGGGGTGCATGGTGATCAGGTTGACCCCGAAAGGCCTCGACGTCAGCGCCTTCGTACCCGCGATCTCCGCGTCGAGCAGCTCCGGGGTCATTGCGCCGCAGGCGATTACGCCGAAACAGCCCGCATTCGACATCGCCGCAACCAGATTACGTTCGGAGACCCAGGACATCGCGCCGCCGAGTATCGCATATTCGCTGCCCAGCAAGGCGGCGCCGCGCGCCATCAACTCGGTAAGGCGGGTCCGGCCGCTCATCAGGCGGCATCCTCCGCATCGAGCCCATAAGCGGTATGGAGGACGCGGACGGCGAGTTCGGTATAATCCTCATGGATCAGCACCGACACCTTGATCTCGGACGTGGTGATCGCCAGCACATTGATGCCGCGCGCGGCCAGCGCCTCGAACATCATCGAGGCGACCCCCGCATGGCTGCGCATGCCGACGCCGACGACCGAAATCTTCGCGACATTGGTATCGTGGATCAGTTTCTCATAGCCGATCGAACCGCGCGCGCGCTCGAGCACGTCGAGCGAGCGGGCGAGCTCGGCCGAAGGCACGGTGAAGGTCACGTCGGTCGAGCCGGTGTCGTGTGCGACATTCTGCACGATCATGTCGACGTTGATGCTGGCCTCTGCGAGGGGCGCGAAGATCGAGGCCACTGCGCCGGGCCGATCGGGCACCGCGACCAGCGTCACCTTGGTCTCGTTCTTGTCGGCGGCGATACCGGTGATCAGTTGGCGTTCCATGGCGCTTCCTTCAATTTCTTCATCGCCGACGATCAGCGTGCCGGGGATGGGATTGTCTGTCGGTTCTTCGAAGGAGGAAAGCACCTGAACCCTGACTTTCTCCTTCATGGCCAAGCCCACCGACCGGGTCTGCAAGACCTTCGAACCGACCGAGGCCAGTTCGAGCATCTCCTCATAGGTGACCTTGGCGAGCTTGCGCGCCTTCGGGACGATGCGCGGATCGGTGGTGTAGACGCCGTCCACGTCGGTGTAGATATCGCAGCGATCGGCCTTCATCGCCGCTGCCAGCGCGACCGCCGAGGTGTCCGATCCGCCACGACCGAGCGTCGTGACGCGATCGTCGGAGGTCAATCCCTGGAAACCCGGAATCACCGCAACTTCGCCGGCAGCCATGGCCGCACCGATCGCGTCCGAATTTATCGTCTCGATGCGGGCGGAGGCGTGGGCGTCGCTGGTGCGGATCGGCAGCTGCCAGCCCAGCCAGCTTCGCGCCTTCACGCCCATCGACTGGAGCACGATTGCGAGCAATCCGCTCGTCACCTGTTCACCCGAGGCGACGACGACGTCATATTCCCTTGGATCGTAGAGCGGTGACGCCTCGCGGCAGAAGTTGACGAGCCGATCGGTTTCGCCGGACATGGCCGACACGACAACGGCGACTTCGTTGCCAAGGCTGACCTCATGCTTGACCCGGTTCGCGACATTGCGAATGCGTTCGATTCCCGCCATCGAGGTTCCGCCGAACTTCATAACGATGCGAGCCATTGCGAACGATAATCCCCGAGAGGCCAAGCGGGCCGGAAAGCCCTTGGTGCGAAGGGCGCGGCCCTGATAGAGAGGGGTGGCAATGAACGCAAGCGCACAGCAGCAAGGCTCGATCGTCGCCGCCGAGGCGGCGCATTTCGGCAAATTGGCGGCGGACTGGTGGGACCCGAATGGCTCGTCGGCGATGCTGCACAAGCTCAATCCCCCTCGTCTCCGCTACATCCGCGAGCTGGTCGACCGGCACTGGGCCGCACCGTCCGAAAGCTTCAAGCCGCTCGCGGGCAAGCGGGCCGCGGACATCGGCTGCGGCGCGGGCTTGCTTGCCGAGCCGCTCGCCCGGTTAGGCGCCATCGTCACCGCGATCGACGCTGCGCCCGAGAATATTGCGGTCGCCGCCGCCCACGCCGCCGACCAAGGGATTTCGATCGACTATCGGTGCGGCGGCGTCGAAGCTCTGGCGGGAGAAAGGTTCGACCTCGTCACCTCAATGGAAGTGATCGAACATGTGGCGGACCCGGCGCCGTTCGTCGCAGGCCTCGCCCAGTTGCTCGACCCGGGCGGACTGATGATCGTTTCGACGCCCAATCGTACGCCGCAGTCGAAACTGGCGCTGATCGGACTTGGGGAGGGGCTGGGCCTGATACCGAAAGGGACGCATGACTGGCGCAAATTCCTCAGGCCGGAAGAACTTACGGCGTTTATCGAAGCGGCCGGCCTGCGGGTGATCGACCGCGCGGGGCTCGGCTTCTCCTTCGCCACCGGCTTCCGCCTCAGCGACGATCTGACGATCGACTATTTCCTGGCAGCCACCCGCTGAAAGCCATCGGACTGCCCGGTGCCGGGGCATATATCGGCTAGAGCCAGATTCAGCTTTCAGGCTGATTCAGCCTGAAACCATCAAGGTCTAAGCGGCGCCTACGCGCCTCCTCTGCAAAGCCGAGGGCGGCATCGGGGTCAGAATATCCGTTATGACGCGCGATCCGGGATAGGCGACATAGATCAGGCTGCCGGCTTCGATTTCGATCGACGCGGCACCTTCGACGATGATCGCGTCGCCGATCTCCGCCGGCTGGCCGTCGATGACCGCGCGCCCGTCGACCGGCAGCAACCACAATGTCGCACTGCCGGGCGCGAGCGTGAAGGCGCCGTCGAGGGTCCAGCGCTCCATCACGAAGCGGCCGTTTTCCGCGAGGACAGACCGGCCGCACCCGATGTCGCGCGGGGCGGGATTCCCTACGAACGGTCCGAAATCGGAAACCTCCATCGCCTCGTCGAGGTGCAACTCGCGATCGGAGCCATAATCGTAGAAACGATAGGTGAGGTCGAGATTTTGCTGGATCTCGATTATTCGAAGGCCGGCACCGATCGCGTGAATCGTGCCGGCGGGCGAATATATCACCTCCCCGGCAGCGACGGACTTCCAGTAGAGCTTCTGTTCGATCGACCCGTCGAGCGCGGCGGCGCGGACGGCGTCCGCTTCCATCGGCTCGGTCAGACCTAGGGCGATTGTCGAATGGGGCTCTGCCGACAGGATGATCCAAGCTTCGTCCTTGCCCCTGGCAAAGCCCCGCGCCTGCGCTGCGGCGTCGTCGGGATGGACCTGGACCGACAGGCGCGCGCTGGTGAACAGATATTTGACGAGAAGCTCGCGAGGTTTGTCGTCCTCGAACCAGATTTCGCCGACAGGAGGCCGATCTTGCGGCTGATCCTCGAACAAAGGAGCAAGGTCATGCCGCCCCCAGGGCTTTTCGACCCGATGTGCGCTCAGAAAGGTGGCCGGCATTCCATTCTCCCGCTGCCGGACACAAAGCGAAAGCGCGTGCCTTGGTTCCGCGAGAATGGTGTAAAAGCAGCACTCCGTCTTTTCCGCAACCCAGTCCCCGCGGGGGCGAGCCGATCTTAGTTCGGCAGGCGAAGCTCGACCTTGTCGACCCATTCGGGGAAAAAGGCGGGCTCGCGATTGGACCAGCCTGGCGCGGTCGCTGCGGCCTCGCTGATCGATTGCAACAGGATCCGGCGCTTCTCCGGATGGAGGTGCGGCAGCGCGGCGGCGGCGCAGAAGGCACCCGGGAGCCACGGCCGCACATTCGCACCGATCAGCCGCTCATAGAGGAAGCGATAGGAACCGAAGCTGCTCAGCCGGTCCTGCCCGAGATCGAACGCGGTCACGGTGATCAGTGGGGCAAGAAACGGCTCGACCGCGTCGAGGCCGCTGTCATCGGGTACCAATCCGCGAATATCCTCCAGCCGGGCGTATATCCGCGCCTGCGCCATGATGCTTGCCGATTCGATAACGTCGCGCGACCAGCGCGCCAGCGCGTCGTCGCGCCCCAGACCGACATCGAGCGATCGGCGGATGTAACGCTGGGTCGCGGCCGGAAAGCTGGCGAATTCCTTCATTTCGGCCAGGGTCATCGCGCCGTCGGCAGGTCTCATATTGGTACCCATAAAACAAACCCCCTTCTGGAAGCCTGATCGGGATCATGCGCCCGCTATGGTTTACGGGCGCTTAAGCCTCGGTAAGGCCACCATTCAGGAACGGACCATGTTTTTTGTTGCAATGCAACACGCAGCTGCAGCAAAGAGTTCCTATTCCTGCACTATATTGTGGATATTTCGGGAGCCCGCCTGTTGCGGCGCGCGAGACGAGCGCCGCAACAGGCTCGAATCGTTCACTCTTTTGCTACCATGCGCGCTTTCTCCGCTTCTTCGTCATATCCGGACGAAGGGGCAGGCTCCTTGCCCTTTCCGGGCTGGGTGTTTGACGGGGCATCCGACGTCGGAAATGTCTCGTCGAGCGCAACATCAAGCTTCGCATCTTCGTCGCTCGGATTGCGCGCAAGTTTGGGGTCGTCATTGGCGTCGTGCGCGGTGCGGATATGCGGCGTGGCGCGAGTCTGCTCGGTGACGGTGTCGGTGCTCATGGCTCTTCCTTCCGTTTACGAGATGTTCCAACGCCCCGCGTGCACCGCTGTTCCGGTCGGCAAGGCTCCGTGAACGGCGGTGCGAAGCCTGCTTTTCGATGGACATCGCGCGCGTTTTCGGCCGGGGCGATGATGCGGCGACGGGAGGCCGCGAATCGCCCCATTTTTCGGCCGCGCTTCTGGCTCATTTCGCGGTGGCGGCGCTCCGGGCGAGGTGCGGGGAAGCCCATCCTGTGGCGCACCTGTCCAGCCCGATTAACATTGCCGTCGCTGTCGGCATTTCGCACCCGTATCGGTCGCTCAAGCGTTGCGGAAACTGATCGAGCGGAAGCGGAGAAGCACGATGACAATGCACTCTCGGCAGATGGCTGCAGGCGAAACCTCACCGGCGATCAGGCGCCTCGAATCGCTGGCCGATCTCGGTCCGCAGGCGCGCGAGGCGCTGGCGACGGCTGCCGAACGCCGGCAAATGGTGAAGGGCGGACGCGAGCTCGTCGGCGACCGACAGGAATATAAGGCGCTGATCCTGCTGTCCGGCTGGGCCGCGCGCGTCCGGCTGTTGCAGGACGGCCGACGCCAGCTGCTCGGACTCTTTCTGCCGGGAGACGTAATCGGCTGCTGCGATCTACCCGCCCCCGTGGCGACCTGCGCGATCATGACCCTCACCGCCTCCACCATCTGCGTCGCGCCGGGCTGCGGCCTACCCGACCTCGAACGCGCCTATGCGCTGAGCCGCGCGCTCGACGAAGCCTTTCTTCTGGCGCAGATCGCCCGGCTCGGACGGATGGACGCCCGCGAAAAACTGTCCGATTTCCTTCTGGAGCTGAACGAGCGGCTAGTGCCTTCAGGTCTCTCGCACGGGGGCCGTTTCACTCTGCCCCTTACGCAGGAATTGCTGGCGGATGTGCTCGGCCTGACGGCCGTTCACGTCAATCGCACGCTGCAAATAATGCGGCGCGATGGCGACATCGTCTGGAACGGGGGCGAGATGATCCTTCGCAACCCGGCGCAACTCGCGAACGCGATCGGCCGGCCACCGATGGTCGTGTCGGTGAGCAACGCGTCGGCCCGATTTGGCTCGTTCCAGCCTAGCGTCTGATATTTTAGGCCGGAGCGGTCGTCCAGCCGAGGTGCGGCAGCGCGATCGAGCGCCGGCCGGAAAGGTCGGTGCGCGAAACGATCAGGCCGCTTTCCTCGATATAGGCGAGCATGCGCCGCGCACGGCCGAGCGAGCTCGTCCCGTACAGCATGGCGAGATCCTCGTCGCGGGGACAGGGTTGCTCCTCGCGGGCCGCCTTCGCGAGCCCCAGGAACGGCGCCAGCATCTCGGCCGGCAGCGCCGCGGCCAGCGCCAGCGCCTGTTGCCAGTCCTCTTCGCTGCTCATGCCGGCCTGGGCCATCGCCAGGCGCTTGCGGAAGGCATCCAGATCGAGACGGGTGGTGACGCGGCGCATTCGGCAGCGCGCGACGAAATCCTGATAGAGCGCAGGCAAAGGCTGGCGCCTGTCCTCGCGCGCCATGTCGGCGAGGACGGCCGCGACCACCGCCTCCTGTTCGGCTTCCTCAAGCATCGGCATCGCCGGCACCGGTGCGGGGGCGGACGCCCTCTCGCCGATCCGCTCGATCAGCTCATTCATCGGCGGCGGTGGAGGAGGAAAGGGGTCGGGTGGCGGCTCGTCCGAGCCGGCTGCGAAGAGAAGCTGCTGGAGATTGGCGGCCGGCGCCTCGGGTAGCGCCATCAGCTTTGGGCTCGCGCTGGCGGCCGCGGTCTGCACCGAACCGATCCGAACGCTGATCGGGCGTCGCGCTATCGCCGGCCCGAGAGCGAGAAACTCGCCACGCGCGAGGTCGCGGATCATGTCCGCCTGCCGCCGCTCCATCCCGAGCAGATCGGCGGCGCGGATCATGTCGATGTCCAGGAAGGTGCGGCCCATCAGGAAATTCGAAGCCTCCGCCGCGACGTTCTTGGCGAGCTTGGCGAGACGCTGGGTGGCGATGACGCCGGCAAGGCCGCGCTTGCGCCCGCGACACATCAGATTGGTCATCGCGCCGAGGGATGCGCGTCGGGCGTCCTCGGCCCCCTCACCCGCCATCGCCGGCGCGAAAAGCTGCGCCTCGTCGACGACGACCAGCACCGGATACCAATGGCCGCGCGGCGCATCGAACAACCCCGCGAGGAAGGCCGCGGCGCAGCGCATCTGCCCGTCCACCTCCAGCCCTTCGAGATTCAGCACGACCGAAGCGCGATGCTCGCGCACCCGCCTCGCGATCCGGTCGATCTCGCCCAAGCTATAGGCGGCGGCGTCGACCCCCAGATGACCGAACACCTCACCGAGCGAGACGAAGTCCCCTTCGGGATCTATGATCACCTGCTGGACATGATCCGCGCTGCCCTCGAGCAGACGGCGTAGCAGATGCGACTTGCCCGAGCCGCTATTGCCCTGGACGAGCAGGCGCGTGGCTAGCAACTCTTCGAGATCGACGACCACGACCTTGCCGCCGCCGTCCACGCCCATGTCGATTCCAACCGTCATCGGCGGCGATGTGGCCGACGCGGCGGATTCGCGGCAAGCGCGATGAGGCGGACAGGGCGAGATAGCTGGGGATAGCTTGGGCCCCGCGATACCCCGACGATCCTATTATGCGTATGGCCAAGAGGGACAGCCCGGCTCGTCGACGTCGCTTCGGACATGCTGGGTTCATCCGAATCGGTCCATCAGCTTCGGCACCGATCAGGACGATCGTCGCTGCCAGGATTCGCACGTGGGTATCTACGCACATTCCGACCTTCGCCAAGCCGATGAAGAACGGCTGGAGATCGAACGCGCCAAGACCGCGGAGGTGAAGCGGTCGCAGCTTCAGCTCAGGCGGATCTTCGAGCAGCTCGGCCACAAACATTCGCGCGTGCGCTGACGACCCTCCCGCAGGCAGCGGAATGCCCGCCCAGACGGCCGGGCCGCGATCTTCCTACCGATAGCGATCGAACCGCGCCAAGCGCTCGAACCGGATTGCGACAGCCACTCGTCATACTTTGGGCGAAGTGCGCAGCTGTGGCACATCTTCGGTTAATGTGCGTTAACTATACTGTCCGATACCCAGTACAGGGCCGCCAACAGAGAGGCGTTGTCATGGACGCGTATGCTTTTTTCAATTTGCGCAGGGCTGAAGAAGAACGGCTGAAGGCAGGACGGGCGCGGACCGAGCGGGGGCGCAGCGCGCACCTGCATCTCGCCGCCCAGTTCGAAGAGCGTGCCAAGCTTCGACGACAGTGGTGAAGACGCCGTCGTCATAGCGACCAGCGCTCGACCTCGGGCGGAAGGGCAAGTGTAGTCCACATTCCCTTGAGATCGGCGACGAGCCCGCGACCACCGACCAGCGTGCTGAGCGTCCCGGCCGGCATTCGCATATAGTCTGCATGCGATACGGCGCCGATCACCACGTCGTAGCATCCGTCGAGAGCATCCTCCGCAAGGGTCACGCCATATTCGCGCATGGCCTCGGCAGGATCGGCGAGCGGATCATGGACGACGACTTCATGACGCAGCCATTCGAGCCGGCGGATAACGTCGATTACCCGCGAATTGCGCAGATCCGGGACATTTTCCTTGAAGGTCAGCCCGAGAATCAGGATGCGCGCGCCCGTCGGAATCCGGCCATGTATCTGGTCGGCGATCCAGCCTCCCATGCCGTCGTTGATACCGCGCCCCGCGAGGATCATGCGAGGATAATGGCCGAGCTGCTGCGCCAGATGACTGAGATAATAGGGATCCACCCCGATGCAGTGGCCTCCGACCAGACCCGGCACGAACCGCAGAAAATTCCATTTGGTGCCAGCCGCTTCGAGCACGTCCCAGATCGAAATGCTGAGCCGGCCGAAGATCTGGGTGATCTCGTTGATGAAAGCGATGTTGATGTCGCGCTGCGCGTTCTCGATCACCTTGGCTGCCTCCGCCACCTTGATGGAGGCGGCGCGGAAAGTGCCGCCGCTCGTCACCGCGCCATAGACGGCACACAACCGGTCGAGCACGTCGGGATTCTCTCCCGCGACCACCTTGGTGATCCGATCGACGGTATGTTCGCGATCACCCGGATTGATCCGCTCCGGGCTGTAGCCAAGGAAAAAGTCGCGACCGCGGGATAGCCCCGAGAGCCGTTCGATCTCCGGGCCGCAAAGATCTTCGGTCACGCCGGGATAGACGGTGCTTTCATAGACGATGATGGTGCCCGCGCCCGGCCTCAGCACCGAGGCGACCGCATGTGTCGCCGACATCAGCGCGGCGAGATCTGGCCGGTTGGAATGATCGACCGGCGTCGGAACGGTGACGATGATGATGTTCGCGTCGGCGGCCACCGCTATCTCCGCGGCATAACCAAGTGTCGACCCGGCAAGTGCTTCAGGGGTAAGTTCGTTCGTGCGATCATGGCCGCCTCGCAGTTCGGCGATCCGCTGCGCATCGATATCGATGCCCGTGGTCGGGAAATGACGCGCCAGAGCGACTGCGAGTGGAAGGCCGACATAGCCGAGGCCGACGACCGCGATCCGACAGCCATTGTCGGCGTGACCGCTTTCCGCCACCGGCTTCACCCCCCTGCCCCAGACCACTGCACCTTGGCGTGAGGCCGGAACCAACGCAAGCACCGCGCGCGGGGCCGGATTTTTTCGAGACGCGGCTTTGATCCGTCATGGCGCGGCGCTATCTCGCCGGGATGACATCTCATCGCCAGCCGGCCGAGTGGGCCGAACATGACGCACTGTGGATCGGATTCCCGAGCCACCCCGAACTTTGGGGGGACGATCTCCATCCGGCCCGGGCCGAAGTCGTCGCCTTCGCGAGGGCGGTTTATGCCGAGGGACGCGGAGAAGATGTGATCCTGGTCGCCGCCGACGAGCAATCGGCGCAGGCGGCGCGGTCCCTGGCGGGCGCTGCCGCGGATGCGATCGTCGAGCCGTTCGGCGACATCTGGCTGCGGGATACCGCGCCGATCATCGTACGGGGAGCGGACGGGCTCGCAGCCACCGACTTCGGCTTCAACTGGTGGGGCGGGAAATATACGCTGTCGGGCGATGAAAACATCGGCGCCCGCCTCGCCGCCCGCAGCGGCCACCCGGTCCGCAGCGCCGACTGGATCTTCGAGGGCGGTGCGATCGACGTCGATGGCGCGGGCCTGGGCGTCACGACCGAGCAGTGCCTGCTCAATCCGAACCGCAACCCCGGCCTGGACCGCGCCGCGATCGAGCAGCGGCTCGCGGAGAGCCTCGGCATCGAGCGGCTGCTATGGCTTGGCGATGGCCTGCTCAACGACCATACCGACGGCCATGTCGACAATCTCGCGCGCTTCGTGGCGGAGGGCACGATCGCTATTCCGGTCGCGGCCGACGCAGACGACCCTAATGCCGACGTCTATAACGACGCCGCCGGCCGTGCCGACGCCTTCGGCCTCAAGGTCGTCGCCCTTCCCTCACCGGGCAAGATCGAGCGCGATGGCGAGATCATCCCCGCGTCCTACATGAATTTCTACATCGGCAACGCCGCTGTGGTGGTGCCGATCTACGGCGCCGATAACGACCAGGCCGCGCTCGACGCGCTGCGCCCGCTCTTCCCCGGCCGCGAGATCGTTGGCCTGCGCGCCGAGCATATCCTGACCGGCGGCGGCAGCTTCCACTGCATCAGCCAGCAGCTTCCGGCGGCATGAGCGCGCTGCTGTTCCGCGCTGCCCTGTCGGGGCTGATCGTAGCGATCGTGGCGACGGTTGCGCGGCGCAACCCAGTGGCGGGGGCGCTCATCGCCTCGCTGCCGTTGGTGTCGCTGCTCGGCATGATCTGGCTGTGGCGCGACAGCGATGACGCCGAGCGCGTCGCCGCCTATTCGCTAGCGACCTTCTGCTATGTGATCCCATCACTTCCGATGTTCCTGGTCATCCCCTGGATACTCCGCCAAGGCGGTTCGGTGGCGGGCGCGATCGGCGCGGGTTGCATGCTGACGATCGTCCTTTATCTGCTCACGACCATGGTCGCCGCGCGTTTCGGTGTCCGGCTTTGAGGACGACGTCGCCATGAACGAGATCACCGTCGCCGCGCTTCAACTGGCCCTCTCCGACGAGATCGACGTCAATATCGCCGAGATATCCAGGCTCGTCCGCGAGGCCGCCGCCAGGGGCGCGCAGGTCGTGCTGCCGCCGGAGCTGTTCGAAGGCCATTATTTCTGCCGGGTGGAGGATGAGAGCCTGTTCGCCCGCGCCAGGCCGACTGCCGAGCACCCGGCCGTACGAGCCATGCAGGCGCTGGCCGCCGAGCTGAAGATTCATATCCCGACGAGCTTTTTCGAAGCCGACGGCCCGCATCATTATAACAGCCTCGCGATGATCGATTCCGACGGCCGCGTCCAGGGCGTCTATCGCAAGAGCCATATCCCCGATGGACCGGGCTATGAGGAAAAATTCTATTTCCGGCCCGGCAATACCGGCTTCAAGGTGTGGCCCGCCGCCGGGACGATGCTGGGCGTCGGCATCTGCTGGGACCAATGGTATCCCGAAACCGCGCGCGCGATGATGCTGATGGGTGCGGAAATCCTCTTCTATCCCACCGCGATCGGCAACGAGCCGCACGATCCGGACCTCGATACCAGCCGGCTGTGGCGCCGGGCGATGATCGGCCACGCCGTGTCGAACGTCGTCCCCGTTGTCGCGTCCAACCGGATCGGCACCGAGCACGGCCAAAGCTTCTATGGGCACAGCTTCATCTGCGACCAGCGCGGCGACATCCTCGCCGAGTTCGGCGCCGGGGAAACCGGAGTCCTGGTCGCGACGCTGGACCTCGCGCTCGCCCGCCGCCATCGTGCAGCCTTCGGCTTCTTCCGCGATCGGCGGCCCGAGCTTTACGGACGGCTGACGCAAGACATTTGACAGGAAGGAACAGCGTGATGAGCATCGCCCGCCACTATGTGATGAATGCCCGAGAAGGTCAGGACGCGGTTCTCGAGACCGCGCTTCGCGATCTCGCGGACATCGTGCGGGGGGTGCCCGGCTCGCAGGGCGTCGAACTGCTCCGCGACCTTGGCAATGAGCGCCGCTTCATCCTCATCGAAAAGTGGGACAGCGTCGAGGCGCATAGCGCGGGCGGAAAGCAGATCCCCAAGGAAGCGCTCGCACCGCTGATGGCGGCGCTCGACGGACCGCCGGACGGGGCCTATTTCGACTATCTGAAGACGGTTTGATCGCTGTCGTCGGGCAGAGCCTGCAAGGAAACGCTAAGGGGCTTTGGGCGGCTCGATCTCGGCTGGTTCGATGACGTCGAATTCGCCCTCCCATTTCGCGACGATCACGCTCGCCACGGCATTGCCCACGACGTTGGTGGCCGAGCGCCCCATGTCCAGGAAATGATCCACGGCGAGGATAAGCAGCAATCCTGCCTCGGGGATGTCGAAAAAGGCGAGCGTCGACGCGATCACGACCAAGCTGGCGCGCGGCACCCCCGCCATGCCTTTGGAGGTGACCATCAGGATCAGCAGCATGGTGACCTGATGACCTATTGTCAGGTCGATGCCGTAGGCCTGTGCAATGAACATCGTCGCGAACGTGCAGTAGATCATCGAGCCGTCGAGATTGAACGAATAGCCGAGCGGCAGCACGAAGCTGGCGATTCGCGGTGGGACACCGAAGCGATCGAGCGCCTCCAGCGTGCGGGGGAAGGCGGCCTCGGACGAGGCCGTGCTGAAGGCGAGCAGGATCGGTTCGCGGATATAGCGGAACAGCAGCCGGCTCCGTCCGCCCGCGATCAGGAAGCACAGGCCGAAAAGAAGCGCCCACAGCGTCAGCATCGACAGATAGAAGCCGCCCATGAACTTGCCGAAGGTGACGAGGATGCCCGGCCCCTGTTCGGCGAGCGCGCTGGAAACGGCGGCGAACACCGCCACGGGGGCAAAGCGCATCACATAGTCGGTGATCTGCAGCATCACCTGGACCAGCGCCTCGATGCCGCGGACCAGCGGGGCAGCCTTTTCCCCTACCGCCGTAATGGCGACGCCGGTGAAGACCGAGAAGACGACAATCTGAAGGATCTCGTTATTCGCCATCGCCTCGAAGAAGCTTTTCGGCACGACATGGGTGACGAAGAGCTTGAGTGAGAAATCGCTCTCGGCGATTCCGCTCGACGCCGCCGCATCGGGCAATGGCAGACCGAGGCCCAGGCCCGGCTGCAGCAGGTTGACCATCAGCAGGCCCAGCGAAAGCGACAAGAGGCTGGCTCCCAGGAACCAACCAATCGCTCGCGCGCCGACGCGGCCGAGCGCCGACGTGTCCCCCATATGAGCAATGCCCGTCACCAGCGTCGCGAAGACCAGCGGTGCGATGATCATCTTGATCAATCTCAGGAAGAGATCGGTCAGGATCGAAATATAACCCGTAACGTTCTTCACGCTCTCCGGGTCGGGAATCATCGCCCGAAGCGACAGGCCGACGACGATACCGGCGACCATCGCAAGGAGAATGAAGAGGGTGAGGCGCTTGGCCACGGGCGTCTCCTGGCAGGTACAGGGACGTGGTCGGGCCAAAGCTGGGCCGGGTCAAGGGCTGCAACGAGAGAGCCGGGAGAGGCGATGCTGTTCGAGAAGAAGGAGCCGAGGCTGAAGCGCCTGCTGATCGTCGAGGACGAGCCCCTGATCGCCTTCGACAACGAGCATTTCCTTGCGACTCATGGCTATTCGGTCGTGGCGACGACCGACAATAGCGACGCGGCGCTGGCGGTGATCGCCGAGGAGGCGATCGACCTGATCCTGTGCGACGTGCGGCTCAACGACAGCGACGGCCGCGATGTCGCGATCGCGGCGAGGCGGGCCCGAATCCCGCTGCTGTTCGTCACCGCGACCTGCCCGGTAGACGCGCCCGAGATTGCGGTGGGCTGCCTCGCCAAGCCTTATGTGCACAAGGATCTGAAGGCGGCGGTCGAGGCGGTCGAGGCCTATCTCGACGGCGCGAAGCCCAAACGCGTGCCGAAGGGGTTGACCCTATATCCCATCAGCTTTGGAAGTTGATCCGCCATTGATTGTCCCGCTTCCGCGGACATGACGATCGGACGCATGCTTCCTTCTTGCCCCGGCGCCGCTATGGTCACGCCATGAACATCGAGACGGGGCAGGTCGCGCCGGCGCGCGCGGGGATCATCGCGGCGATCGGGCCCTATACCGAGCCTGCGCCGCTGGCCGCGCTGTTCCTCGGCATGAGCTCGGGCTTCCCCTATGCGATGATCGGCGCGACGCTGACGACGCGGCTGGCGCAGGACGGGATCGACAAGAAGGCGGTGACCGCCTTCACCCTCGCCTTCCTCGTCTATAATCTCAAATTCCTGTGGGCGTGGATCGTCGACGGCGTGAAGCTGCCGGTGATCGGCCGGCTCGGCCAGCGCGTCTCGTGGATGCTGGTGATCGGCGTGCTGGTGATCGCTTCCGTCATCAACCTCGCGCTGGTCGATCCCAAGGCCGATCTGATGCAGACCGCGATCGCGGCGATCCTGGTCGGCGCGGCGGGGGCGACCTTCGACATCATCATCGACGCCTATCGCATCGAGCTGCTCGAAGCGCGCCAGCTCGGTGTCGGCGCGGGCATGTCGCAATATGGCTGGCGGATCGGATCGACCGCCGCGGGCGCACTGGCGCTGGTGCTGGCCGATCGGATCGGCTGGAGCGGCGCCTATATGGCGTGCGCCGCCTTCGCACTGCCCGCCATGGCCGCCGCGCTGATCATGGGCGAGCCCGCCCGCCACCGCGCGCCGGCCTCGCGCCGGGCCGGCAATGAGGTGATCGCCTCAATCATCGGGCCACTTGGCGAGTTCTTCCGGCGGCAGGGCGCGCTGCTCGTGCTGCTGTTCATCCTACTCCACAAGATCGGCGACACGCTCGCCAACCTGACCTTCCGGCTGCTCTTCGACGATCTCGGCTACAGCAATGACGAAATCGCGATCTACGACATCGGCTTCGGTTTCTGGGCCTATCTGATCGGCATCTTCATCGGGGGCGTTCTCTACTCGCGGCTCGGCATGAAGCGCTCGGTATTGGTCAGCCTGGTGCTGATGGCCGTTTCCAACCTGAGCTTCGCGGGGCTCGCGGCCAGCGGGCACAGCAACTGGGCGATGGCAGGGGCGATCGGCTTCGAAAATATAGCCAGCGGCATCGGCGGAGTCTGCGTCGTCGCCTATTTCTCGGCGTTGTGCGACCTGCGCTTCACCGCCGCGCAATATGCCCTGATCTCTGCGGCGGCGAGCGTGGTGGGACGCGTGCTCACCGGCACCACGGCCGGGTCGCTGATCGAAGCGGTCGGCTATGTGAATTTCTACCTGCTCACCACGGTCATCGCAGTGCCGGGCATCCTGCTCTTCTGGCTGATGATGCGCGCCGGGCTGATCGACGAGTCGATCGGGAGCGCGGGCGAAGAAGAATGACCGCTCCCTTGTCCGGCGAGAGGCAGAAGCTTATTCCGGCAGGAAATCCGGGACCGACAGATAGCGCTCGCCGGTGTCGTAGTTGAAGCCGAGCACGCGCTTGCCGGGCGCTTCCCTCAGCTTCTGCGCTATCGCCGCGAGCGTGGCGCCCGAGCTGATGCCGACGAGCATCCCTTCCTCGCGCGCCGAGCGGCGCGCATAGTCCTTGGCGTCGGCGGGATCGACCTGGATGGTGCCGTCGAGCAGCTGGGTATGGAGATTGGTGGGGATGAAGCCGGCGCCGATGCCCTGGATTGGATGCGGGCCCGGCTGCCCGCCCGAGATGACCGGGGACAGCGTCGGTTCGACCGCGAAGACCTTGAGACCCGGCCAGCGCTTCTTGAGCACCTCGGCGCAGCCGGTGATATGGCCGCCGGTCCCGACCCCGGTGATCAATATGTCGATCGGCGCGTCCTGGAAATCGGTGTAGATCTCTTCGGCGGTGGTGCGGACATGGACCTCGATATTCGCGGCATTTTCGAACTGCTGCGGGATCCAGGCACCCGGCGTCTGCGCCTGCAGTTCGAGCGCGCGCTCGATCGCGCCCTTCATGCCCTTTTCCCGCGGAGTGAGATCGAAGGTCGCGCCATAAGCGAGCATCAGCCGGCGCCGTTCGAGCGACATGCTTTCGGGCATGACCAGGACGAGCTTATAGCCCTTGACGGCGGCGACCAGCGCAAGGCCGATGCCGGTGTTGCCGCTCGTCGGCTCGATGATCGTCCCGCCCGGCTTCAGATCGCCGTCCCTTTCGGCGGCCTCGATCATCGACAGCGCGATACGGTCCTTGATCGATCCGCCGGGATTGCTGCGCTCCGACTTGATCCACACCTCCGCATCGCCGAACAGGCGGTTCACACGGATATGCGGCGTCCCGCCGATCGTTTCCAGTATCGATGCTGCCTTGCTCATGCTGGTTTCTCCTGGGCTGGAATCTCTTCGAAGGACTTGGGAGGGTCGAAGCTGCGCGCCCGTAATATCTCCGGGAAAAGCCTTGCCCACAAGATCGCGATGATGATGGTGCCGACCCCGCCCGCGACGACCGCCGCGACTGGTCCGATCGCGGCCGCGAGAAAGCCGGACTCGGCCTCCCCCAGTTCGTTCGAGCCTGAAATGAACAATGTCGACGCGGCACCGACGCGACCGCGCATTTCATCGGGGGTGTAGAGCTGGATCAGCGACTGACGCACATAGACCGACACCATATCGGCCGCGCCGAGCAGGCCGAGGCAGCCGAGCGCGGTCGCCATCGGCGCGGGGCTGTGATGCGAAAGGCCGAAGAGGATCGTTCCAAGCCCGAATACTCCGACCGCGATCAGCAGCTTCACCCCGATAGCGGTGCGCAGCGGTCGCCGCCCGAGCCAGAAGGCGACGAGCGCGGCGCCTACGGCCGGCGCTGCGCGCAGATGGCCCAGTCCCTCCGATCCGCTATGCAGGATATCGCGGGCATAGATCGGCAGCATCGCGGTGGCGCCGCCGAGAAGCACGGCGAACAGGTCGAGCGAGATCGCACCGAGTACGAGACGGTTGCGCCGCACATAGGCGAAGCCTTCAAGGGCCTGCGACCAGGGATTGCCCCTGCGGTCGACCGCCGAACGCGGGACCGGTCCGATCGCCAGCAGCAGCAGCAGGCTCGTCATGAGCAAAGCGGCGGACGCGGCATAGGCAAGCGGCGGATCGATCGCATAGAGATAGCCGCCGATCGGCGGCCCCGCGATCGCTCCCACTTGCCAGGCGAAGGAGCTGAAGGCGATCGCCGAGGGCAGCATCTCTTTCGGCACGAGATTGGGCGACAGCGCCTGCAGCGCGGGCGCCGCAAAGGCCCGCGCCACCCCAAGCAGCGAGGCGACAGCGAACAGCGCGGGCAGCGTTTCCCGGTCGCCCCAGGTCAACAGCGCCAGCGTCGCGGCACAGAGCAATTCGAGCGCGGTGGTGCCCCGCGCGATCCACCGGCGATCGAGCCGGTCCGCGGCCAGTCCGGTGACGAGGGTGAGCAGGAGCAGCGGCAGGAATTGCGCCACGCCGATCAGGCCGAGATAGACCGCGGCCTCGCGCGGCGCCATCGTTCGCCGGGCCACGTCGTAGACCTGCCACCCGATGATCACGACCATGCCGTTGAGCGCGATCGTCGAGAAGAAGCGCGCAAACCAATAATTGCGGAACGCCGCGATCGACAGCGGCGAAACAGGCTGAACCATGGCATCCCCTATCCGCGCATTGCCGATGCCGTTCAACCGGCTGTCGCATGATAATTTCTACCGCAACGATAGAAATAACTTGTCAGGCCGCGCTCACGAAGCTGTCGAGAACGCGCTTGCGCCCGGCATGTTCAAAGTCGATCTCGAGCTTGTTGCCTTCGATCTCGATCACTGCCCCATAACCGAACTTGCTGTGAAACACGCGCTGGCCCAGCGCGATATCCTTGCGCGCGGGCTGAGCGATGCTGACCGCCGAAGCGCGTGCCTCGAGGACACGACCGGCGGCCGCCTCCCTGCCGAGGCCCCCCGCCGCCGTCGCGCGTTGCCAGCCTGGTCCGCGCCCGGTGCCGCGGCCGACATGGGCGAAGGGGTCGGCATGCTCGGACCATTGCGCCCGCCACAGAGACTCCCCGCCGGACATCGTCGTTTCGCTTTCGACGTGCCCCGCTGGCAGTTCGCCTACAAAGCGCGAAGGGATGGACGAGGTCCACTGACCGTAGATGCGGCGATTGGCCGCATGGATGATCGTGCAGCGGCGACGCGCGCGGGTGATAGCGACATAGGCAAGGCGCCGCTCCTCCTCGAGACTAGCGACGCCACCTTCGTCGAGCGCGCGCTGCGACGGGAATACGCCTTCCTCCCAGCCAGGCAGAAATATCGTGTCAAATTCGAGGCCCTTGGCGGCGTGGATCGTCATCAGCGTCACCTTGCTCGCCTCGGCGTCGGCATCATTGTCCATGACCAGGCTGACATGTTCGAGGAAGGCGGGGAGATTCTCATAATCCTCCATCGCCCGGGTCAACTCGCCCAGATTTTCCAGCCGGCCTGCCGCCTCGGGGGAGCGCTCGTTCTGAAGCATCGCGACATAGCCCGATTCCTCGAGCATCAGCCGGGTGAATTCCGCATGCGGCATGTCGCTCAGCATGTCGCGCCAGCGGGCGATGTCGGCGATGAGATTGCCGAGCGCGCGACGCGCCTGCGGGGTCAGCTCGTCGGTGCCGAGGATCCGGGCGGCTGCGAGCGTCAACGGGATGTCCTCGGCACGCGCGAGCTGGTGGAGCTTGGCGACCGCCTTGTCGCCGAGTCCGCGCTTGGGGGTGTTGACGATCCGTTCGAAAGCGAGGTCGTCGGCCGGCTGGCTGATCACCCGCAAATAGGCGAGCGCATCGCGAATCTCGGCGCGTTCGTAGAAGCGGAAGCCGCCGACGATGCGATAAGGCAAGCCGATCGCGATGAAGCGATCCTCGAACTCGCGGGTCTGGAACTGGGCGCGGACGAGGATCGCGACCTCGTCGAGCTTGCCGCCGCGCCGCTCATGCGCCTCGATCTCGTCACCGACGCGCCGGGCCTCTTCCGGCCCGTCCCAGACGCCGACCACGCGGACCTTCTCGCCTTCGGCGGTCTCGGTCCATAGCGTCTTGCCGAGCCGACCGCCATTTTGCGCGATGAGCCCCGACGCGGCGGCGAGAATATGCGGGGTCGAGCGATAATTCTGCTCGAGCCGGATCACCGCCGCACCGGGGAAATCGCGGTCGAAGCGCAAGATGTTCGCGACCTCGGCACCGCGCCACGAATAGATCGACTGATCGTCGTCACCGACGCAACAGATATTCTTGCGCTCCTGCGCGAGCAGCCGGAGCCACAGATATTGGGCGCTGTTGGTGTCCTGATATTCGTCGACCATCACATAGCGGAACCGCTCCTGATAGGCGGTGAGGACGTCGCGATGGGTCTTCAGGATCACGAGCATGTGGAGCAGCAGATCGCCGAAGTCGCAGGCGTTCACCGCGCGCAGCCGATCCTGATATTGCCGGTAGAGCTCGCCGCCCCGGCCATTGGCGAACTGTTCGGCTTCGCCGGCGTCGATCTCGCCCGGGCTAAGGCCCCGATTCTTCCATCGGTCGATCAGCCCGGCGAGCTGGCGCGCCGGCCAGCGCTTCTCGTCGAGATCGGCGGCGGCCAGCAGTTGCTTGAGCAGGCGAAGCTGATCGTCGGTGTCGAGGATGGTGAAGCTGGGCGTCAGGCCGACCAGCTCGGCGTGACGGCGCAGCATCCGCGCGGCGACCGCGTGGAAGGTGCCGAGCCAGGGCATGCCCTGGACCGCCTGGCCGAGTAGCCGCCCGACCCGCTCGCGCATTTCGCGCGCGGCCTTGTTGGTGAAGGTGACCGCGAGGATCTCCGAAGGCCACGCCCGCCTCGTCGCCACCAGATGGGCGAGCCGTGCGGTCAGCGCGGCCGTCTTGCCAGTGCCCGCGCCGGCGAGGACGAGCACAGGACCCTCGGTCGTCAGGACCGCCTCGCGCTGCGGCTGGTTCAGATCGCGGAGATAGGGCGGATCGGAGGCGGCAACATCGTAGGTCACGCAGGAACAATTAGGGACCGCGCGTTATCACCGCAATGCCGGCGACGCATTTGGCGTGAATAGTCTCTTCAGCATGTCGATGCCGGAGCAAATAGATAGTCGGAGGGCTCTCGGGTGACCTTCACGAGCCGGCGGCGGTCACCATGCAGCTTTCATTCGGTGGTCGGATAGATGACGGGGGCTGCGCGGGGATCGCCCTGGCGGCTGGCAAAATAATGGGTCGGCAACACCTCGAAGTCGTCAATGCCAAGACTCAGCAATAGGCTTGTTCTCGGGGCATCGCCATGGTTCTCGCCACTGCCGTGCAATATATCGGGTCCATGCGCCGCAGCCCATCCTGCGGGAAGAACTGCTTCGACGGCCTGCCATTTCTCTCCGGCGGGGATGTCGAATTCACGCTCTTGCCGCTCGATATCACGATCAAAGAAGCCGGTCTGAAACCTTCGGTTCCAGAGATGAGAGCGCGCTACGTAGCGCACTGGGCCAAGTTCGGACGGAACATCCGCAAGGGCGACCCACACCGTCAGCGTTGGCCCGCGCGTGATGTTTTCATTATAGCGCCGATCCTGATGCCAACCCACTTTCGTTTTGTCGCCACCGGACGGTCGTTTCTCCATCACCATCGCGTTCCAGATCTTGAGCCGCCTTGCGCCCGAGATCTCCGCCGCCCAACGCGCGATGCCAGGGTGTTTGATGGCGCTGGCGATCACATCGTCGCAATCCTGAGGCATCTGCGCCTCGATATAAGCGGGGTGGACCGAGGCGTCCGGACCACCTGTATTGGTACGCGGCGGAACCCCGGTTTCATAGATACCGTTCAACACCCTCTTCGCATGCTCCCTCACCAATGCCGTTTCCTCCGCTGTGAGAAGCGGGCCGTCGGAGATCTGAAAGCCGTGATCGCGAAGATTATAGGCCAGTGCATTAGCGCGCGCCTGGCTGGTGAGCGATTTGGCCGCCGATATCTGCTCACTCTCCTTCATCTTTTTCTCTCCCGAGTTGGGGCATGTATCAGAAGCCCAGGCTATTCTTGAACGCCTGGCCAACACAAGGCCAACCTTCATGACCGCCGGCTCCTCGTCAAATTTACTTGACTAGAGTGTCAAGTTGGGAGATGGTCGAAGAGATTTGGAAGTCAGGAGTTTGTGCAATGGCCAGCGTCGCACTCGAGTCGTCACATGAGGAGCTTGTCCGCAAGGCAAAGGATCTTGCGGAGCGCTATGACTATCTCGAGCATGGATTTGTCGTTACGCCCGGGCCGCTGCTGTCGCCCGAGGAGATCGCGCGGGTGCGCGAACATGCCGAACGTGTGCTCGACGGTATCTATGAAACAGGCGTCGCCCCGCGCACCAATTCCGGTGGACCGGATGTCGCGAATCATCCCTCCTATATTGAAGCCCAGTTTCCGCAGGACTCGGACAATGTGATTGCGGATATCATTCGCAGTCCCAAAATCGCTGAATGGGCAGCCAAGGCCTCGGGTGCCAAGCGCCTGAAGGTCTGGTCGGCGATGGTCATGAAGAAATATCCTTCGGCCGATGGGAAGGCGACGATCGTGGGTTGGCACCAAGATCGCTACTATCTGACGAGGATCATGACGGGCCGCGCGTTCAACCTCTGGATCGCGCTCGACGATGTTCCGGAAAATCGCGGCCCGGTCTGCTACGTGCCGCGTTCCAACAAATGGGAACGGATCTACGGCACCGGCTTCTTCGATCGTGACCATGATCGTCAGCGGGCGGAGCTGGAAGTTCCTGAGGGCGAGAAGTGGGAAGAGGTTGCGGCTGTCCTTCCCGCCGGCTGGGGCGTCGCTCACGCCGCTGAAACGCTGCATGCCAGCACGGGCAATACCAGCGAGAAAAATCGCATCAACCTGCTCATCAACTTCGGTGAAGATGATTTCGAACTGTTGCCGGAAAGCTATTTCGCCACTCGCGCCAATGATGACCGTGCTACACCGGTAGTCTACGAGGCAAAGGACTGACCATCGAACATAGGCGTGGACGCAATCCGCGCCCTTGCCATGAGACCAGCGTTGGCGGGACGACCTGCCAACGCTGGTCTGAATCTAAGGCCAGCGCGATGCTGGTCATCCAGATTTCAGATCGTCATATGAGCCTGGGGAAATCAGCCTGTCAGCTGAACGCGCATAGGTGGGGTAGTTAGGATATGAGCAATTCTCAGGCCGGCAAGGCGCTAGAAGGCCTGCGGGTACTCGATCTGTCGCGCGTTCTGGCAGGGCCGCTCGGCGGCCAGATCCTGGGCGACCTGGGCGCAACCGTCGTCAAAGTCGAGCGCAGGGGGAGCGGCGATCCGTCGCGCACAATGGGCGCGATCATCACCCGCAACGCCGCCGGCGTACCGACGCAGAGCACTTTTCACCAGGCCTGCAATCGCAACAAGACATCGCTGACGGTCGATTTCGCCTCGGCGAAGGGGCAGGAACTGATCCGCAGGCTCGCTTGCGAGGCGGACATCCTGATCGAAAACTATCTACCCGGCACGCTGAAGCAATATGGGCTGGATTACGATACGCTGAGCGCTCTCAATCCGCGTCTGATCTATTGTTCGGTTACGGGGTATGGCCAGGAGGGACCGCGCCGGTCGCAGCCTGGATTCGACCCCGTATTTCAGGCTGAAACCGGTATCATGGCCGTCACGGGAGAGGCGGACGGCCGTCCCTTGAAAGCCGGGTTTTACGCGGTCGATGAACTGGGTGGGTACAATGCCGCTATCGGCATTCTTGCTGCTGTGGTCGAGCGCGGTCGGTCTGGCAGGGGGCAGCATGTTGACATCAGCCTGTTCGACTGCGGCCTCGCCGCGCTGACAACGGTCGGCCAGACCTATCTTCACACCGGGGTAGAGCCGGTGCGCAATGGCAATGCCGGCGTCGCGGGTGGGCCGTCCGACACCTTCGCATGTCAGGACGGACCGATCCTCCTGATGGGTGGGTTGGGTAACCAGTTCGAGAGCATCTGCCGCATTCTCGGCATCCCCGATGTCGCCACCGACCCACGTTTCGTCACCTCCGCGCGCCGTTTCCAAAATCGCCGGGAACTGTTCGATCTGCTTCAGCCGCAGATTGGCAAGTGGAAGCGGGAAGACTTACTGGCTGAACTGGCGAAAGCGTCCGTGCCGTGCGGCCCCGTCAACACCGTTGGGCAGGCTTTTGCCGACAAGCACTCGGTCGCACGGGGTCTGGTCGTAGAGACAGAACAGGCGGGGATCGGCACCGTCAAGTCAATCGCCAACCCTGTCCGTCTGTCTCGCACGCCGCTTACCTATGATCTGGCCGCTCCAGGTCTGGGCGAAGGACAGGAGGAAGTCCTGCGGGGCTGGCTCGGCCTCGACCCCGAAGAGATTGATGCGCTCGCTGCCGAAGGAGCGATCGGCGGCAAGGACTGATCCCGGCTATCGACCGCTCCCTGAACGCAGCATGCTGTTCGCCGGTGAACAGCGCGGGCTGTTCGAAAACGGCAAAATCGCTACCAACGATCAGGTTCGTTCCAACGGGCGACGCATCCAATCGCGCTGTCGCACGGCGAGCGGGGGCTGCCGATGTCCTGGCCGGCACAAGACCGACCAGGACCAGCGGAAGAAGCGGGAAGCTGGTCGGCTTCCCGTCGGACCTTGCTCTAGGGGGAGTGCGTTAAGGACCGGTAACGCCTTCGCGTTAACGCCCTTCAATATAAGCGAAAATAGGTCCAAAATGGGGTGAACCCGCGCGATCCGACGAGTACCCCAATCGCGCCGCGTAATTGGAGTTGAAGAGGGCGGTGGCCTGGGCGATCGACCTCTCGCATGGCGGGCTCGGTCTCCGGCAGGAAACATATCTGGTCTGGTGGGTCCGCCGGGATTCGAACCCGGGACCTCTCGATTAAAAGTCGCTTGCTCTACCGACTGAGCTACGGACCCACCGACGCGGTTTCCCTATTGGTCGCCGCCGCCCCGGTCAACGGGCGATTGATAGCGGGAAGCCGAGCCGGGCGCGGGCGTGCCGGACCGCAAGGCCGGTGCGCGGAATGCGCCAGCCGGCCGCGATCCGGATGAGCGGCGCCAGCACGAAGTCGCGCTCCGCCATTGAGCGGTGCGGGATGACCAGGCCGCGCCCGCCATGGCGTGGCCAGCGACCGCCCGACCAAAGGACAATATCGAGATCGAGGACGCGGGCCCCCCAGCGCCGGCCGCCGCGCCGGCCGAAGGCGCGCTCGGTCGCCTTGAGCATATTGAGCAGCGCGGGCGGATCGAGCGGGGTTTGGAGGAGCAGCGCCGCATTGGCGAAGCTGCGCCCGCTGGGGCCGAGCGCCGGGGTGGGAATGATCGGCGACGTAGCGGTCACGCCGAGGCCGGCAGCGCGGAGCGCTTCGATGGCGGCACGCACGACGTCGGCCGGCGCCCCATGGCGGCCATGGCGTCGGTTCGAGCCGACCGCGATTGCATAGCGGTGGAGTTGCACGCGACGCGCCTAGAGTATTTTGAAGTCAGGTGGAATCACCTGACGACTCCAAAACGCGGAAAACGCATAACAAATAGAGCGTGATCCGGTTCACTAGAGCGGATCGCGCTCTACCCGATATTGACCGCCTCAGCCCCAATTGGCGACGAGCGCCTGCATCACCTCGGCGGCGACGCGCGCCCCGACCTGGTCGACGGTCGGCGGCAGCGGCCGTTCCCGCTCGTAGCCGTTGGGCCCGGCGACCCAGCGGCCGGGGCCCGATGGCGCGGGCACGCCCTGCGTCACCACCGTCGCGAGCAACGTGCCGCTGCGGATATCCTTGACGTCGACGCGGAAGGTATAGCCGCTCGGCGCGTTCTCGTCGGGGGTCTGGAGCACCTCGACGAGCAAATCGGCCTTGCCGGTCAGCGCCGACATCTCGATCGACTGGGCATCGTCGCGATTGGCGCTGCGGAGTGCGGTCGAACGCATGATCAGCGTGCGATCGATCAGCCGGGCACCGCCTTGCAGCATCGTGCGATTGAAGCCCTGGGCGGCGCGCCAGTCGGCGCGTTCGGGCAGGCCGACGTCGCGCGCGCCATCGGCGGTCGAGGCGGTGCGGCCCGATCGGACCTCCAGTTCGGCCGCGCGGCCCGAGACGCTGGTCGTGCCGTCATAATAATCGGTTCGGTCCGAAAAGCGACCATCGGCGAGCGAGACGCGCGACCATGCCTCATAGCTGGTCGACAGCGAATCGGTGAGCTGGCGGTTCCAGAAGACGACCATACGCGGACTCTTCTTGCGCGCATAAGCGGCACGGAACGCGCTGACGGCGGCCATATTCTGCTGGCCCGGCGTCGCGCGCGGTGGCGGCGCGGCCAGCACCTCGGGCATATTCTCGCGATATTGCGCAATCGCCGGCGTGGCGATCGACGCTATGCATGCGATCGCGCAAAGCGGGCCGAAGGCTGTCCTCATCGTCCGCTCTCCCACGCTGCATAGCCGTCCAGCTCGGCCTCGAAATTCTCGTCGTCGGACCCAGGATCGTCGCGCTCGACATAGACGACGACGGGCACGAAGCGGTCGGCGCGCAGATGATAGTCGCGCGCCGGCTCGAGCCGCGCCTCGACGGCGCGGATGTCGCGCGCCGGCGGCACCGGCTCGCCGGCTTGCGCCGGGGCAAGCGTCACCATCGCTACGGTGGCGACGAGCAGTGGCCGGATCATGGCTGCGAGCTCCGCGCCTCGACCAGATAATATTTGACCTCGTCGCGTCCGATCGACAGCGCGCGATAGACGCCGGTCGCCTTGGGCGACAGGATCACCTTCTTCCAATAGGTCGGATCCTCGGTCGGCACCTGGGCGGCATCCATGAAGGAGGAGCGCGCATCGAGTTCGACGGTCTTCTTCGAGCAGTTGACGAAGCGGGTGATGACCTCGACCGAATTGGTCTCGGTCCGCCGCGCGAACACCGCCTCGACCAGCACCTTGCCGGCAAGCTTCTTGTCGGTCATCTGCACGGCATTAAGATCGATCGGAGTCATCGCGGTCGACACATTGGCCAGGAGCGCGGGTCCGCCGGGCGACGCCGAATGCTTGGCGTCCCACATGTCGCACTTCACGGGACGGTTCTCGCGGGCGTGGACTGTCGTCGCGATCAACGCTCCGGCAGCAATCGCGGCAAGCATCCACATCTTCATCGGTCGTCTCCCCAAATCTCGAGCAACTAGCGCAACGATGCGCGGAACGCCTCGTCCTTGGCGGCGGCGTCCTTGTCGCGCTTGCGCGCGGCGGCGACCTTCGCGTCGGTGCCCGGCGCCGCTGCGGGCAACCCGGCGACGCTCCGCGACCGGGCCCAGACGATGCCGCAGCGGCCCGACGACGCGGTCATCGGTTTGGTGCCGACGAGCGGAAGCGGCTGGGCATCCTGACGGAAAGCCATGCTCGCCGGCGGAACGGACCAGGCCGCGGGCGTCACCGATGCCGCTGGCTGGGCGGCAGCCTTGCCCTTCTTGCCTTTCGCCGGCACCGCCCGACCGGGCGGCGTGCCCCAGTTGGTCGTGCCGACGAGCACGCTCGCGGGCAGGCTGTCCCACATGCGAACGTCGGCCGACGGCCGCACCGTCTTCGAGAACATGCCGATCAGCGCGCCCGCGCCCTGCGCGTAAAGCGCATTGCCGCCGAATTGCTGAACCATCGAGGCGCCCACCGTCGATGCCAGCTGACTGGTCGTCTCCAGCCCCTGCTTGAACTGGGCCTTGCCATTGAGAATGCCGTCGATCGCGCGACCGCCGCGCGTGGCGGCCTGGGTATAGACGCTGGCCGCAGGCGTCAGCGGCCAGGCGCGCACCGAATTCCCCGACCCAAGCGTCACGATCGCGCCATTCTCGCTATAGCCGGTGCCCTCGCGGAATACGAGCTTCTCGCCATATTGGCCCTCGGTCGCCTTGACCGGCCCGTTGCCAAGTTCGGCAAGGACGAGCAGATTGTCCTTGGGTCCCGGCGCCTTCAGCTTGGGCTCGACCTTCGCCGCGAGCTCGAACGCCTCGCTGGCTTGGCTGCCGTCACCCGCGCACATCGAGGCCCATCCCTGCAGATAGGTGAGCAGCGCGAAATCGGACTGATAGGTCTCGTCGTCCGACACCGTGTCCTGATATTCGGCTGCCTTGAACGAAGCCCGGGCATTGTCGTAATCGCCCTTCCGCAGATAGAGAATCCCGCGATAATAATAGGCCATCGCCCGCTCATAAGGCTCCCCCTTGAAGTCCTTGTTGACTTCTTTGCGGGTCAGGCTGGTCGCCTTTTCCGCCTGCTTGTCCTTGCCGTAGAAGCGTTCGATGCGATCGAGCGCGCCGTCAAAGGCCTTTTCGGCGTCCCCATAATAGCCGAGCTCCATCGCCAGCAGGCCGAGCCGCGAGAAGTTGAGCACCGCGTTCTGCTCACCGTCATAATAAAGGACGCGATAATATTCGCGCAGCTTCTCCTCGCGGCTCGCCACGAACGCCTCGGTCTCGTCCGGATAAGGTCCATAGCCATATTGCGCCTTCCAGCCGGCCACCTGCTTGGCGCGCGCCTTGGCCGCCGCCTTCGCCGTCGGGTCCATCTGCGCAGCGACCGTCGCCGCCTGTACGGCCGCGCCTGCGGCGTCGGGCTTGTCCTGCGCGATTGCCGACGTCGAAAAGGCAATCGCTCCAACCGCGGCCGCTATCAGCCAACTCTTCCTGCCAATCGTCATGCCCCAGCCCCCGATCAACGATAGACGACGTCGTCGGCACCCGCGCGGCGGATCTTGTACGTTCCGTTCCAGACCAGCGTGCCATATTCGAGATCGAGCATTTCCAGCGAGATCACCGTCAGCCGCTCCTGCATGCCGGTGTCGTTGTTGCGGCTGTCGAGCGAGGTGATCTTGCCGACCAGCTTATAGTCCGCGCCGGCCGTGGCGCGGGTGAGGCCCGTGGTGCCGCTGTCGACGACGCCCTCGCGCTTCAAGGCGCGCTCCTGCTCGACCGCCGCGATGAACTCGCGGCTGACGAAGCGCATCTTGCCACGCGCGGCGTTCATCAGCTTCCCGCGCAGTTCGTCGGTGATAATATCCTTGTCGATCCGCTGCGAGCTCTGGTTGCGCAGGTCGGAGCTGTCGAGGATGATGCGGGGCGGCGTCGCGCGGTTCGACACTTCGGGATTGGCCAGGAGATCGCGGACCATCTGGTCGGCCATGCGGCCCAGATCCTGGCCTTCTATGCCCACGCCGGAAACGATACCGCGTTGATCGGGATCGAGATCGACCGCCTGGTGCGAGCGGTCCTTCTTGGCGAAGGCCGACGCGTCTGAAACGATCAGCGCAGCCGATAAAAGCGCGGAGACCGCGAAGCGAGATCTGGACATTTAACCCCCTGTCGCGCGGTCGTTACTGCGACGCCCCCGCCGCTTGACCGCAAAAAACCCGAATTGACGCTAATCGTGCGCCCAAGGGCGTACAAGATATTTCATCACCGAACTGCCTGAAAAAACAATACTGTTCTGTGACTTTCGTCACTCAAGATCGGGGTCGTGCGCACCCTGTGCGCCGATCGTTTCGCCTGCAGCGTGGCGCGCGGGATCGGCCAGCGCCAGCACCACGCGGACCTACCACTGCTCGCGGTACAATCGGGATATGGCAGCCTCACATACCACATGTTGCGAGCCGGATCCGTCCGGGCAGTCACCGGCCTGCCGTAACGAAGCTTTCACCTCCCAAAAATATCGGGGGCAAAGCACCAAAGATCGCAAAAAGGGGTTGATTGCTCGACTCTTCGGTGATTCTGTTCGACCATGAATCGCAGCCCCCTTTTACAGATGGCACGCAGCGCGGCGCTGCCCGCTGTGGCGCTTCTTATCATCGGCTATTTTGCCAGCGCGGCGCTGATTGGGCCGAACGGGCTGCTCGCGCTCGGCGGCTACCGGTCGCAACTGAAGGTCAAGAGCGAGGAGCTCCACCGGGCACAGGAGCTTCGCGAGAAGCTGCGCCACCACGCGCAACTGCTCGATCCGTCCAGGGTCGACCCGGACTATGGCGAGGAACTGGTTCGTCGCCGAACTGGTCAGATCCGCCCCGATGAAGTGATCATCCCCCGCAATTGACGGCAATCACGGCTGCGCGTTGAAAAGCGGCGCGGGGGGTGCCTATAAGACTGCGACCACAGATTCCCGTGGACAGGAGAAAACTCCCTTGGCGAAGGCAGCCACCCCTCCCGCACGAACCCGGTCGCGTAAGGCCGCGACTCCGAAGGTCAGGCCCGCAGCCGAAACGGCCGTGCCACCGCCGTCGAACCGGGAGCGCCCTTCGGAGCCGGCGCGCTACGAGGCCAGCAAGGAACAGATGCTCGAATTCTACCGGCAGATGATGCTGATCCGTCGGTTCGAGGAGAAGGCGGGCCAACTTTATGGGCTGGGCCTGATCGGCGGGTTCTGCCATCTCTACATCGGTCAGGAGGCGGTCGCTGTCGGGCTGCAGTCGGCGCTGGAGGTCGGCAAGGACTCGGTGATTACCGGCTATCGCGACCATGGCCATATGCTCGCGTACGGCATCGATCCCAAGCTGATCATGGCCGAGCTCACCGGGCGCGCCGCTGGCATCAGCCGCGGCAAGGGCGGCTCGATGCACATGTTCTCGGTCGAACACCGCTTCTATGGCGGCCACGGCATCGTCGGTGCGCAGGTCGGCCTGGGCACCGGGCTCGCCTTCAAGCATAAATATTCAGGCGATGGCGGCATCGCCATGGCCTATTTCGGCGACGGCGCGGCGAACCAGGGCCAGGTCTATGAAAGCTTCAACATGGCCGAGCTGTGGAAGCTGCCGATCATCTTCGTGATCGAGAACAACCAATATGCGATGGGCACCAGCGTCAACCGCGCCTCCGCCGAGCATCAGCTCTATCGGCGAGGCGAAAGTTTCCGCATCCCCGGCATTCAGGTCGACGGCATGGACGTCCTCGCGGTGCGGGGGGCGGCCGAGGAGGCCGTGAGATGGGTACGGGGCGGTAAGGGGCCGGTGCTGTTGGAGCTGAAGACCTACCGCTATCGCGGCCACTCGATGTCCGATCCCGCCAAATATCGTTCGCGCGACGAGGTGCAGGCGGTCCGCGAGAAATCCGATCCGATCGAACATCTGAAAAAGGAATTGGAGGCGGTCGGCGTGAGCGAGGACGAACTGCGCAAGCTGGAGAAGGACATTCGCGCGATCGTCACCGAAGCGGCGGATTTCGCCGAGCAGTCGCCCGAGCCTCAGCTCGAGGAACTTCACACCGACGTGCTGGTGGGACAATATTGAGATGGCGATCGACCTGAAGATGCCCGCGCTTTCCCCGACGATGGAGGAAGGCACGCTCGCCAAGTGGCTGGTCAAGGAAGGCGACACCGTGAAGTCCGGCGACATCCTCGCGGAGATCGAGACGGACAAGGCGACGATGGAGTTCGAGGCGATCGACGAGGGGACGATCGCCCAGCTGGTCGTGCCTGCCGGCACCGGCAGCGTGAAGGTCGGCGAGGTGATCGCCCGCATCGCGCAGGAGGGCGAGGACCCCGCCTCGGCGAAGCCCGTGATGACGCCGGCGCGGCCGGTGGCCGGAGAGGCCGCGAGCGCCCGCCCCAAGGAACAGCCGAGCGACCAGGGTCAACCGCCCCAGCCCGAATCCGCAACGCCGCACCAAATGGAAACCGGCGCGCGTGACCTCGTCGCGACCGTCGCCACCACCCGGGACGACCCCGAGGTGCCGGAGGGCACCGAGCTCGTCAGGACAACGGTCCGCGAGGCTTTGCGCGACGCGATGGCCGAAGAAATGCGTCAGGATCCGGACGTCTTTGTGATGGGCGAGGAAGTCGCGCAATATCAGGGCGCCTACAAGGTGACGCAGGGCTTGCTCGAGGAGTTCGGCGACCGCCGGGTGATCGACACGCCGATCACCGAATATGGCTTTGCCGGCATAGGCGCGGGCGCCGCGATGGGCGGACTCAAGCCGGTCATCGAATTCATGACCTTCAATTTCGCGCTGCAGGCGATCGACCACATCATCAACTCGGCGGCCAAGACCAACTATATGTCGGGTGGCCAGATGCGCTGTCCCGTCGTCTTTCGCGGCCCCAATGGCGCCGCTGCGCGCGTGGCGGCCCAGCACAGTCAGAATTTCGCTCCATGGTACGCCAGTGTTCCGGGCCTGATCGTGATCTCGCCCTATTCGGCCGCCGACGCCAAAGGGCTGCTCAAGGCGGCGATCCGCTGCCCGGATCCGGTCGTCTTCCTCGAGAATGAATTGCTCTACGGGCAGAGCTTCGAGGTTCCGAAGCTCGAAGACTATGTGCTGCCGATCGGCAAGGCGCGGGTGTGCCGGCCCGGCAAGGATGTCACCATCGTCAGCTATTCGATCGGTGTAGGCGTGGCGCTGGAGGCCGCAAGGCAGCTTGAAGCGGAGGGTATCGAGGCCGAGGTGATCGATCTGCGCACGATCAGGCCGCTCGACAAGGCGACGCTACTGGAAAGCCTCGCCAAGACCAATCGGATGGTCGTCGTCGAGGAAGGCTGGCCGGTCTGCTCGATCGCCTCCGAAGTCGTTGCGATCGCGATGGACGAGGGCTTCGACGATCTGGACGCGCCGGTTCGTCGGGTCACCAACGTCGATGTCCCGATGCCCTATGCCGCCAATCTCGAAAAGGCCGCTCTCCTCAAGGTGTCCGATGTCGTCGCAGCGGCCAAAGCGGTAACTTACAAGGATTGATGCACAACTCACCGGCTAGGGTGAATTGCGGAGCCGGCCATCGCGAATTTGTGTTAAGCTCCGCTCATAACTCCGCCCGAATCGGAGGATATGATGGCAAGCGAACACAAGCCGGTTATCCGCGCTACAGATGGAGAGGCGAGCAACACCCGTTTGAGGGGTCGCGTTCTCTATGTCGAAGACAATCTTCAGGTCGCGGACATTACCTGCCTGATGCTTGAAGATATCGGGCTGGATATCGTCCATGCCGGATCCGCCGAGCAGGCGCTGAAGATCGTCGACGAGTCCCCTCCATTCGACATCGTGCTGACCGACGTCGTGATGCCGGGCCTCAGCGGCGTCCAGTTCGCCCGCCGGCTCAATCAGCGCTGGCCGGATATCCCGATCGTGCTGACGAGCGGCTATAGCGACGAGCTCGCAGCAGGCTATGGCGCGCAATATGAGTTGCTGCGCAAGCCTTTTACCAGGGGCATCCTGCTCGACTGTCTGTATCGTCATCTCGACGGTCCCGTCTATCAAAAGGCCTGAGCCGCACCTCCCCGTCGATCCTGAACGCCGGCTCGCGCTCAGCTACGCGCCGGCCGACAGGCGGGCCGCGCTCGGCCTGCTATGGCAACTCGACGAGCGAATGGGCGCGATCATCGCTTCGACGCGCGAGCCGGCGGTCGGCGCGATGCGGCTGCTCTGGTGGCGCGACGCGCTGGGCAGTCTTGACGACCCCGAAGCAGCGGTGCCACCGGACCCGCTGCTCACCGCCATCGCCGCGACACTGCCCGGCAGCGGGCTGACCGGTCACGCGCTCGCCGAGCTCGAAGCCGGATGGGCCGCGCTGCTTGAGGCGGAAACGCCCGGGCCGCAGGAGATAGCCGGCCATGCCGAGGAGCGCGGGGGCCCGCTGTTCGCATTGTCCGGCGCGCTGCTCGGCGCTGTGCCGCCCGATCTCGGCCGCGCCGGCGAAGGCTGGTCCCTGGCCGACCTCGGCCATCGCCTGTCCGATATCGATGCACGCCGCTTCGCGCGGCAGGAGGCCCGTCGGCGCCTGAGCGGGATCGATGTCGGTGATTGGCCGAAACCGCTGAGGCCGCTCGGCCTGCTGACCATCCTAGCGCGGGCCGATGCTGCGCTGCCGCCCGACCGGCAGCGGCAGCAGGGTGCACCGAAACGGTTGTTTCGGGCCCTCGCCTACCGGTTGATCGGGCGCTAAGCTCGCCCACAAGGGGGACGCCTATGTGGAGATATCTTGCAGGTGCGGCCGCAATGGCGCTGCTCGGCGGGGGCGGATTCGCTCTCTGGCAATCGCTCGATGCCCGGCCGCCGTTGACGCCGCCGCCACCCGCACCCACAGCAGAGCAGCGCGCGATAGCCGAGGCGCCTGCGGCGACCGAGAAAAGCCGGGAGGAGAAGCGCTTCGCGCGCTATGACAAGGACAAGGACGGCAAGGTCGCCCGCGAGGAGTTCCTTGCCGCACGGCGAAAGGCCTATGCTAAGCTCGACACCAACGGCGATGGGCGGCTGAGCTTCGAGGAATGGTCGATCAAGACGACGGACCGCTTTGCAAAGGCCGACAGCGACCGGTCCGCGACGCTGACCCCGGAAGAGTTCGCGACGACGCGGATTGCGCGCAAGACGAAACGGCCCTCACCCTGCGTGGTGGATGGCGACGGTTGATGGCCTCCCCTGCGCCGACCGCATGAATGGCGCGCCCGGGTGATATGATCCTGAACCTCATGCCGAAATTGGTTCGGCATGAAGACCCGCCGGAGCAACCTATTCCTCACCTATCTCCGGAAAGCCCGCCGGCCTTGGCCATTTTGGACTGACCACGGCCATCGCCTTGAACAATGTGCCCATCTCTTCCTCATCGACGAGGCGGTGATGGGCGGCGCCGATTTCGGCGGCGCGGTCGGGATGATGGCGAACCAGCGCGGCGGCGCGGGCAGCAATGCCGAGCGCGCTGAGGAAATAGCCCTGCGACACCGGGCCCTCGATGCGAGCGCCGCCGCGACGCCCGGCATCCGCCAGGGCCGAGAAATCGACATGCGCCGTAAGATCGTTCTGGCCAGGGTTGCTGAACACATCGGCATAGGCATGGGCATTCAGGGCCTGGAGCGTGTCTCCGGCGGCATAATCCTCATGCCCATAGTCGATGACCAGCATGGCCCCGCCCTGACTGGCGATCCGGGCGGCCATCGCGCGGCCGATCTCCAGCCCCGCCGGTGATGTTTCATAAACGCTGCCGGCGACGGCGTCCTGGAGATGGTCGGGAACGCGATCGTCGGCCGGTTCGGTGCCGGGCAGCGGTCTGAACCCCTCCTCGTCATGCCCCACCATCCGCTCGCGCCACCCGCCATAGGTCTTGATATATTGGCGATAGGGCAGCGCGTCGAAAAACTCGTTGGCAATGACGATCAACGGACCTTCGGTCGGCAGCGTCGCAATATCGTCGTGCCAGCAGGCGTCGGGCAAGCGCTCCTGCTGCAGCTTGCGCAGCACCGGGCTGGTCTCGACAAAATGGACATCCGGCCGGCGGTTCTGCGCCGACATCGCTCTGAGCGCATCAGCCGCCAGCGTCCCGCGACCGGGGCCCAACTCGATATAATGGACGTTGCGCGCGTGCGAGCGCACCCATAGATCGGCGAACCACAGGCCGATCAACTCGCCGAACATCTGGCTGATTTCGGGCGCGGTGATGAAATCGCCCTTGACCCCGAACGGATCGTGCGACGCGTAATAATGACTGTTGGCCGCCTCCATATAGTCGGCGACGGCAATCGGCCCCTCATCTCCTATTCGTCGGACGAGCGTCTCGACGAACTCCGCTGCTGTCTGCATCTTGTCTCGTTCGGCGGTCAGAAACGCCGGGACGATAGACGGATCGGTTCAAAAAAGCATCATGTCACGTCCACTGCCGCGATTGCGCGGCGGCGTGTGGCCGTGAAGATGAGGTAGAGGCCAGCGATGATCATCGGCAAGGTCAGCGTCTGTCCCATCGTCAGGCCCCAGCTCAGCGTCCCGAGTTGCGCGTCGGGCTCGCGGAAATATTCCACCACGAAGCGGCTGAGCCCGTAGCCGAGCAGGAAGATGCCGAGCAGCTTGCCCGGCTGCTGGCGTGCCTCGGTTCGCCAGAAGAAGAAGGCGAGCACCAGGCCGAGCACGACGCCTTCGAGCCCCGCCTCGTAGAGCTGGCTCGGATGACGCGGCAGGCCGTCGGGAGCTTCGGGGAAGATCATAGCCCATGGCACGTCGCTCGGCCGTCCCCACAACTCGCCGTTCACGAAATTGGCGATCCGCCCGAAGAACAGCCCGAACGGCGCGCAACATGCAATATAATCATGGATCCGCAGCGCGCTGAGCCCGTTCTTGCGTGCCATGTAGAGGATGCCGAGCGAAACGCCCGCCGCGCCGCCGTGAAAGGACATGCCGCCCTGCCACAGCTTCAATATTTCCAGAGGATCGGCGAAGATGTCGGGATGGTAGAAGAGCACATAAGCGAGCCGGCCGCCGAGCAATATGCCGATTGTCGCGTAGAAGACGAAATCGTCGGCATGCCGTCTGGCCATCGGCGCATTGGGCTGCGCGATCAGTCGCGTCAGATAATACCAGCCGAGCAATATCCCCGCGACATAGCCGAGCGCGTACCAGTGTATCTGGAGAAAACCGAGATCGAGGGCCACGGGATCGAGATGAAGATCGGCGAAGTGGAGCGGCTGCGCCGCGGCGGCCAGAACGGACTGAAGCAAGATCATCTCTCCGACAAAAGCGTCGAGCCGCCATAGCATGCGCCGTCGGCAGCGGAAGAGGCGCGTCGGCGCGCGCGGCGCTCAGACCGGTCGCAGCCGCAGTTCGATCCGGTTCCACCCATGTTCGGACCGGTAATCGAGAATGTCCGCCCAGGCACGGATGATGTTGATACCGGCGCCGCCGCCACGATCGGGTATCGCATCGTCACGATCCGCCATGCGCGGATCGAAAGCCACGCCATCATCGCTCAGCAGGATCGCGACACCCTCGCCCGTGCGATCGAGAACGAGTTCGGTACGCCCCGGCTCACCGTCCCAGCCATAATCGACAAGGTTGATGACGAGCTCCTCGATCACGATGGCGAGCTTTGCCGCTTCGGCCTGGGACAGGCGTTGAGCGGCGGCAAAGCGCTTCGCCTCCTCCACCATAAGGTGGACAGCGTCCGCTCCGGTGCAACGGATCGTCGCCCGCGTTGAATTCGAGTCGCCCCCGCTCATAATTGCGCTATGTCACGACTCGCGTCTCGAGGGGATGGATAATGAGTAGCAAGGCTTTCATCGCGCTGATCGGCGCCGTCTTAATCGCACAGCCGGCGGGGGCTGAAATCGGCAGGGTAAAGCGCAGCGCGGGCACCGCCGCGATCGAACGCGCGGGCGCGAAGATGACGCCCGCGGTCGGTACCCAGTTGAAAACCGGCGACGTCCTGATCACCGGCAAGGACGGGCAGATCAGCCTGACGTTCATCGACGACACGCGCTTTTCCGTCGGACCCAACAGCCGTATCTCGGTCGACCGCTTCGATTATGACCGCAGGAACCAGACCGGCGATTTCCTTACCCAGGTGAATCGCGGCTCGCTCGCAGTCGTCTCCGGTCAAATCGCGCATTCAAAGAAGGACGCGATGCGCGTCCGCACGCCGACCTCGCTTCTGGGCGTGCGCGGTACCAAGTTCATAGTCGAGGTCCCGAAGTGAGCCGGCTGCTGCCGGGGCTTGCCGCCGCCTGCCTGCTCGGCGGCTGCGCCACCTCTTCGGTGACCCTGCTGCCGACCGAGGACGGCCGACAGAGCGCGGTGGCTGTGATCGAGGAGAAGGGCAAGCCGGTTGACGCGGAGATCAGCACGGTCAACAGCAGGACCGCGCTGTCGGCAAAGCCGAAGCCGAAAGTGTTCGACCCCGACAAGATGAAGCCGAAGCAGCGTGGCCTGCTCGGCATCCTGCCGCCGCCCGCTGTCCGGCTGACTCTTTATTTCGTTCAGGGCACCACCACGCTGACACCCGAGTCGCTGCCGAGCCTCGACTATCTCAAGCAGGAGGTCGCGCGGCGCCCCGGTGTCGAGGTTCAGGTGACCGGCTATACCGACACGGTGGGCTCCTTCGAGGATAATGACGTGCTTTCGCAGCAGCGTGCCGAGGAGGTGCTCACCGCCCTGACGGCGCAGGGCATCGACCCGGCGGTAATGAGCGCCGTGGGCCGCGGCGAACGCGATCTGCGCGAGCCCACTGAGGATAATGTCTCGAACGCTGCCAACCGCCGTGTCGAGGTGGTGATCCGCTAACGCTCTTTGATCCGCCGCCTTTGGTTCGGCCAGGCCCCCTTCCCTTTCTGCCCCGCCGAGGAACGTGAACGAGAGACGAAGAAAGAGCGGCGCCTAATCTGGTCACCCCGGGCTATACAGCTCGACCCCGGGGCCCGCTTATTTTCGAAGGCCCAAGGGAAGCAGCGGGAATCGAGCCCGCCTTGGTAATCCTTGCGGCCGGCCTCGAGCCGTTCAGATGATCATGTCGCCTACGCCCAGATAGCGGACGGCCATGATGGTGAGGTCATCGGTCGGCTCGGTGCCGGCTTCGAAATCACGGACCGCGTCGCGCATCCCGTCGATGATCGCCGTCGCGCTCTGCTTGCCCGACAAGGACGCCACCAGCCGCTCATGCCCGAAGAGCACACCCGCTTCGTTCTGAGCTTCACTGACGCCGTCCGAAATAAGGACCAGCGTCTCGCCCACGGCCAGCCGCATCCGCTCCTGAGGATAAGGAAATTCGACGATGCAGAAGGGCGGTCCACCATCGAGCTTGTGGATCGCAACTCGTCCGTCGACGATATGCAGGGGGTCCTCATGGCCCGCGCTCATCAGCGCCAGTTCGCCCGAGGTCAGATCGATGATGCAGATCAACATCGTCACGTTCATCGACTCGCTATTGTCGCGCATCAATTCTTCGTTGAGGATTTCGGCCGCGACGCCGAGGTCGGGCTGGCCGCGCAGCACCACGCTCTTGGCCAGCGCCTTCGACAGCGCCATGAACAGTGCGGCGGGCACCCCCTTGCCGGTGACGTCGCCGACGAGGAAAGCGACACGGTCGTCGTCGAGCCGGACCACGTCGTAGAGATCGCCGCCGATCGACTTGGCCGGCTCGAGCAGTGCGTCGATGTCGAGGCGCGGATCGAACCGCGCGAGGTCGCTGCGCGGCGGCAGCATGCCGAGCTGGATGCTGCGCGCGGCTTGCAATTCGCCCTCCGTAGCCGCAGCGGCGACACGCTCGCGAACTAGCGTCTCGCGGAGCCGCTCGCGGTCGCGGCGGGCCTCGACGAACATGGCGGCTTCAAGCGCCGCCCCGGTGAAGGCGCCCATCAGCAGCGGGCGCAACGGATCGAACAGCAGCGCGCCCAGATCGAAAGCGAACCAGGCGGCGGCGGCGAGCAAGCCGGCGAAGCCTAGCGGCAGAAGCTGGAGCGCCAGCCTCCGGCCGGGAACGAACAGAATCACCATCAGCGCCAGGACGGCACCCGCCGTCCACTCGACCGCCTCTGTCCAGCCGGGACGCTGCAGCCAGCCGCCGCGCAGGATGGCGTCGATGGCCTGGGCCTGGACGAGCGGGCCGAATTCCTCCGCCGCGAAGGGCGTCGTGACGATATCGGTGGTTCCCTCGGCGGCAAGGCCGATCAGGACGAGCTTTCCGGCGAAGGCATCGGCAGGAAAATTCTTGCGGAAAAGATCTACGGCCGAGCTGATATTCTGGGGCGGGACATGACCGAAGTGAAGGATCATCCGGCCATCGCGGCCGACGGGAACACGGCGTCCACCCGTCTCCACCCCATGGTCTTTCACGACGATCTTATCCGCGTCGAGCGCAACCCTTGCCATTTCCATTGATATGGAGGGCATCGGCCGGCCACCGACCCTCAGCAATATCGGTATCCGGCGGACGACGCCATCGCTGTCGGGAGGCCCATTGAGCAAACCATGGCCAAGGGCCGACTGCTCGAGCTCGGGGATGTTGGCGATCGCCTCTCGCGGAGCGATCAGGTCGAGCCCGTCGGCGCCTTCGATGATCGGATCGATTATGAGCTGCGCGGGGTCGATCCCGTCGCCCTCCACTCCGGCGCGGCCGAGCACCACCGGTGCGCGACCTACCACCTGGCCAAATAGCTGATCCATAGGAGGCAACGCTTCGATCTCGCTCGCGGCAGAGGCGCTGAGCTCCGGATAGAGCGCGAGGAAGATATCGGGCCGCACACGATCCGGCTCGGGGAACAGGATGTCGAAGCCGATCGCCCTGGGCTTGCGCGCCGCGATCTCCTCCGTCAGCCGCGCCATGTGATAGCGCGGCCATGGCCATGGCCCGACCGCCTTGAGGCTTGCCGAATCGATCAGCACCACCTGCACGGGCATGCCAGTGAGATCGCGCGGCACCATGCGCTGCCACAGATCGAAAAGCGGCCGCCGCAGGCCTTCTCCGGCCGCCGAGCTGATCGCGACAGCCAGCAGAAGACCGGCAAATGCCGGGGCCAGCAGCCGCGGGTTCAGCTTAAAGACGGACTTCAAGCCCGTCATAGGCGCACAGCACCTCGAGCGGCCGCTCCTGCCGGGTCAATTCTTCGTAACGGATGCTTTCCCGGTGAACGCGATCGAGATCGCGATCATTATAGACCGGCTCGTGATGGAACAACGCCAGCCGCTTGGCGCCCGCCTCGTGGCAGAGATCGATGGCGACAATGTTCGACGAGTGCCCCCAGTCCTCCTTCATCGAAACCGCGTCGGCGAGCGAATACATGGTGTCGCAGATGACGAGATCGGCGTTGCGGAAGAAGTCGGCCACGTCGTGCTCGCCCTCCATCGCCTCGATCTTGTGCTCGCTGTCGGTCGAGAAGACCGCGACCTTGCCGCTGGCGTCGGTGAAGCGATAGCCGTAGCTCTTGTGGCTGTGATGCTGCTCCATCACCTCCACGTCGAGCCCGCCGATCTGGTAGGTCTTGCCGGCCTCGAGAACCTTGAACTCGATCTTGGCGCGCAACCAGTCAAAGGCGACCGGGAAGCTGATCTCCTCCTGCTGGCGACGGAAGGCCAGTTCGACATCTTCATGGCCGGCATGGATGACGATCGTGGAATTGGGATCGAAGGCGGGTCCGAAGAAGGGAAAACCGCCGATATGATCCCAGTGCAGGTGCGACATGAAGACGTTGAAGATGCGGGGATGGCCGCCTGCCATGCGCCCGAAGGCGCTGATCCCGAATTCGCGCGCACCGGTGCCGAAATCGCAGACGATGAACGAGCCGTCGCCCGCCGTCGCCTCGATCTCGATGCATGTCGTGCAGCCGCCATAGGTGGCTCCATCGGCGAAATCGAGCTCACGCGCGACGAAGGCTTCGGCTTCGGCCTCATCGGCGAATTTACGGCCGCCGGCTGCGACCAGCGCCCGCGCGACCTTGCCGCGCACCGATTTCGCGGTCTGGGCGATACCCAACGATCCCCGCGTTCCCCAGAATCTGACCAGCATGTTACCCCCCCCCCGAAGATCGCTCAGGCCGCGAGGGCCGCCTCGACTGTGTCGGTGACCTTGAAAAGCTTGTCGTAGCGGCTGATCGCCAGGATTTCGGTGATGATGTCATTGGGCGCCGCGAGCAGGATCGCGGCGCCGGCGCCGTCGGCCTTGCGTTTGGCCAGGGTCAACGCCCGGAGGCCGCGCGACGACATATATTCGATGCCCGTGCAATCGAGCACCAGCTTCTTCGTATCCGATTCGGCCGCGCGCACTGCCGCTTGCTCCATCTGCGATCCGAAAGCATTCGCAGTGGATTCGTCGATTTTGCCGGCCGGCGACGCGACGATCGCGCCTCCGCGGTTCTCCTCGGACCAGATCATAAGCAACTCCCCCTGAGACGTGGCGGCGATGTTAACCGGAAATTGCGCGACAGGAAAGTTACGGATCGCAAACCCTTATGCTTCGATCCGATCGAGCCAGTCGGCGATGAGCTTGCGACCGGCTGCGACGGCGGCGGAACCCAGCTGATCATGCTGCGCCCGCAGCGCGGCCACCGACGTGCCCGCCTCCTCGATATAAGGTTCGTCCTCCAGCCAGGCTTCGAAGCGCGGATCCTCGCCCATTTCGGGGTGGCATTGCAGCGCCAGGATGTTGACGCCGCGGCGAAAGGCCTGATGGTGATATATGTCCGTCGAGCCGAGCAGCTCGACCTCCTCCGGGAGCTCGAAGGTATCGCCGTGCCAATGCAGCACCGGCACTGTCTCGATATGACGCAACGGCGACCCGAGCCCGGCCGCGTTGACCGCGACCGGCGCGAAGCCGATCTCCTTGACCGCCCCCGGATAGACGCGCGCGCCCATGGCTGCGGCGATCATCTGGCTGCCGAGGCAGACGCCCAGCGTAGGCCGGTCGAGCATGATCCGCCGAGCGAGCCGCGTAATCTCGGAGCTGATCCAGGGATGGCGGTCGGTCTCGTACACCCCCATCGGCCCGCCCATCATGACGACGAGATCGGGCGCGTCGAAATCGATCTCGGCGAAGCCGGGATCGGTCACATCGATCCGGTCGATCACATAGCCGGCCTCCTCCACCGGCTGGCGAAAACCGGCGATGCCTTCATAAGGGGTGTGGCGGATGACGAGTGCGCTCTTCATGGCGTAACGATAGCGGGAGCCTGCGGGAATCCAACGCTAATGCTTCTTGAGACGGGGAAAGGGAAGCTCTACCAACATGGTAGATATAGTAACCGATGTGGCTCGTGCCAAACCGTCATGCCGGCGGGTTACCTGGCCCTGAATTTCACGATATCGAAAGACCCGATCGACAGCGAATAGGCACCCAGCGCGCCAAATCGGCCCGCCTTCACGCATCCCTTTATCTCGACCTTCGCAGACTTCCACCGTCCATTCTGGCCAGTGCCTTTGAAGCGCTCATCGAGCTTATTGGAGTTCTCGACCCATATCTCGCGGCCCCGAAACTTCCCGGTTTCAGGTACGATATAGCTCGTCTCGAAGCCGAGAAAATATCGGCCGGGAATGACAGGACAGTTGGAATCCGCAGCCGCGAGGCCGGCAGCCAGAACGAATATGCAGGCTGCCGTCAATGAAGAGGCTCCCTGAACGACCAGCCTCTGCGCGACATTCCGACCAGGATTTGGTCTGGTTCATATAGCTTGGTTACAAGTTCGACGCATGCATAAGGCCTACCGGCGACATTGCCTGTATCGACGCTGCTGATCGGCCAATCGCTTTCGGCCAAGGGCGCCGCCGCCCAGCAGGCCCAAGGCCCTTGATCCTTCCCTTTCCACCGCTGTTCGAAAATCCGGACTACAGCGGGAGGGACGGCGCTCTTGGCGACCTGCGAGATGACCAGATTGGAGTTCCCGAACCAGAGATCAAGAACGTCCTGAGCCTCGACAAGGCGATGCTCCCCATTCTCAGAGATTTTCGTCCCGTCAGCCGAAAGCTCGATATTCGAAAAGTCGTTGAGATCCAAAATCGCGCGCCGGTCCCCTTTGTGGGCCGCGAGAAACATGCGACGCACATATTCCACCGCGTTGACCTCCAAAGCCGAACCCCTCTTTGCCAGCACTATATCTCCGAACTGACGCCAGGCACGTTTGCCGGTCATGCGCGCAAGCTCCACCGGATCGTCTGCCAAAACCGCCCCAGGGTCCACAAGCGTACCGCCATTATGGTGGCACCAGTTCAGTTCCATGGCATAGCCGTCAAAGGGTTTCCCCGTTTCCGGATCACGGCCACATTCGTGCAGTCTTCCGACCAGCGTTATCCGGTGCGGCGCGTCCGCTGTCCATGGCCAGCCCCTCTCCGTGCCATCTTCGTCGTCCGGAAACACTCCTATTCCGATCGGAGCGACCTTCAAATGGCTGCGGGCCCGATTTTGCCACGTCCTGGTGGTCCTATAGATGTCGGCGACGCTGCCATATAGCGTCCAGAAATTAGCGATGCCGGTAACCCGGATGCAGAGGCCCTCCCGCGCCTTTCCGCCACGCGAAGCCTCAGCGACGGACATTGGCCGCGCGTGAGCGGCGGTGCATTCCTCGTCTGTGGTCAAACGCTTGGCGTAGGAGATCGCAGGCATCGAACACAGAATTACCAACAGTGCCGCTGTGATTTTTATGCAGAAGCCGGTTCGACCTCGACCTTGGCGGGCCGGTACCAGTGCGGACAAACTGAGGTCCATCCGCGCAACAAGAGGCAACAGAAATCTTCGGTTTTTCATGGATTATTTCCTATGAAAAAGGGACTGCTGCAAATCCAGTCTCTCCTGAATTTTCTTCGCTTCATTTGGACGCAATTTCGTTCCTGCGGGATACATGAACTGGAGCCTGCCGTTCTCCAGTTGATGCCAGCCTACGCGATCCTCTGATACGGTCGCCAACGGCATGGGATCATTTCCGCGCAGCGATCCGACATCGCCAATTATCGGGCGGGGTTTGTGCGATGGATCCCAATCATCGACCATCCCGTCACTGATGGTGTCAGGATGCGCATGGCCGAGCGCGACAGTTCCAGTGGGAAATTCGCCAGGGGATCCAAGATTGAGCGTGCTGGCCGTAGCCGTCGAGCCGGGCTTTGCGTCGATAATTGGCAGAGAATAATATATCTCGTCCCTGAGGTCGGCCAGGGGAAGGTTTCTTTCGTTGGCAGGCCCGTCGCCTTTTTTCGCGCCCAAGTGGAACGGCAATCTTATGATCCGCGTGCCTCTCTCAGGCCCTGAGCCGGCGACGGCAATTTGACGCTTATCCCTGTTCATCGCTGCTATCGCGCCGGCGTTGGGCATGGCGGTAACCCCATTCGAAAGGGCGGGATCATATGTATTCGAACTGATCACGTCATAGTCGACCCCGCCAATTGTCTTGCGGGTGATGGTCACGGATTCCTTAGCACCCTCGGCCAGCGGTCTCTGCGCTCCGGTGGTGACGATATCACCGATCGGCGGCGCTGATCGCCCGTCAAGCCGGGGATCGAGTTCATGCCAATTGAGGATGCCCACGCGGGCGAGATCGCCAGACCTTCCGTGGTCAGGAAGGTCACCGGCCCCAGGCTTCGAGTCGAGATGGATGACGTTGCCGTCCTCATCGACCCTGAACGGCCTGCGCTGCAGGGGATTCAGTGGATCACGCGGAAGCGATTTGATGCCCTCGTAGCGATCGAAATATGGATTTTTGGCCATGCGACTCCCCATGCCCCGGTGGGAACATAGAGTGAACAAATATAAACCAACATTGCAAGGAGATTTGGCGTGGGTGCCGAAACAGACTCGGTGTGGCGAACGGCACGGCAGCGGACTGCCGCGCGTTCAATCCCCCGTCAGAATCCGATCGACGAGCTGCTTCACCGTCGGCACAAAGCCGTTCGAATAAAAGGGATCCTGCTTGAACTTATAGGCGGCATGGCCCGCGAACATCAGATTCTGGTCGACCGGGCCGCCATGGGCGATATCCTGCAGCGTCTTTTGGATGCAGAAGCTGCGCGGATCGGCGAGGCGGCCGGTGGAGCTGTTCTCATTGTCGGCCCAGGACGAGAAGGCGCACTGGCTGAGGCAGCCCATGCAATCGGCCTGATCCTTGCGGATCATCTTCATCTCGTCGGTGGTGGCGAAGATTAGCGTGTTGTCGGGGGTCTTCAGCGCGTTGGTGTAACCCAGTCCATGCCATTCGCGGGCTCGGTGGAGATCGCCCAGCGTCACCCAGAAATTCTTGCCTTTGACGCCGACATCGAGCTGGAACTGATGATCGCCCGCCGCCTCCATCGAGAAGGCGATCTGGCGCTCGGACCGCGCCTCGAGTGCGCGCAGGAAGCTATTGCGCACCGCCGAGGAATAGAAGCCGGTCGGTGAGAAGCGGTGGAGCAGAACGTCGCCGGGCTCGAGCTTGGTCAACTCGTCCTTCCAACCTTGCGGGATCGGGCTTTCCTGGGTCAGCAGCGGACGTGTGCCGAACTGGAAGGCGATCTGCCCCAGCTCGGAATTGTCGATCCAGTCATTCCAGTCGCGCAGATACCAGACACCGCCGGCCATAATGATCGGTACATCGTCGGAGATGCCGCCCTGCCGCATCGTCTCGCGCAGCGCCTGGACGCGCGGATAGGGGTCCTGCGGCTGCTTCGGATCCTCGGCGTTGGACAATCCGTTATGGCCACCCGCCAGCCACGGATCCTCATAGACGACGCCGGCCAGCCATTCGGCAGCCTTCGAATAGGCGCGTTTCCACAGCGCGCTGAACGCGCGGCCCGAGGAGACGATCGGCAGATAGTTGACGCCGTAGGAGGCCGCGATCTCGCTGAGCTTGTAGGGCATGCCCGCGCCGCAGGTCACGCCGGCCACCATGCCGCGCGTCCTTTCGAGCACGCCGTGCAGGATCCGCTGGGCGCCGCCCATCTCCCAAAGCACGTTGATGTTGATCGCGCCCCTGCCGCCGGCGATGTCGAAGGCGCGGCGCACCTGCTCGACGGCGCCGTCGATCGCATAGGCGATCAGCTCCTCGTGCCGATCACGGCGGGTCAGCGCCTTATAGACCTGCGGGATGATCCGGCCCTCGGGATCATAGCTGTCGGCGTTGACGGCCGAGACCGTACCTATCCCGCCCGCCGCGGCCCAGGCTCCCGAGCTCGCATGGTTGGTCGCCGACACGCCCTTGCCACCTTCGATCAGCGGCAAGACCTCACGTCCGCCATAGAGGATAGGCCGCAGACCCTTGAACAATCAGACCTCCACGTCACTCGCCGGCGAGCCCGGAATCGGCGCCCTATAAGGCCAAGCGCCAAGAAATGCTCCTAAAATCGCCGCGCGAACACCGGAGCCGAGCCTGTTACCGTCTCAGGCGCGACGAAGCGTCTGCCGATATAGGTCGAGATATCGGCCTATCATCGTCTGCTCATCATAATCTTCGACCGCGAAGGCCCGATTGGCCGCTCCGATAGCCGCGCGCAGCGTCGCATCGCGCGCCAGCCGTGCCAGCGCGGCCGCGAGGCCCGCCTCGTCGGCCGGCGGCAGCACGAATGGCCGATTCTCCTCGGCCAGCATCGCCGCGACGTCGCCGACCTGAGTGGCGATCACGGGCAGGCGACAAGCCATCGCCTCGATCAGCGAGATCGGGAATTGCTCGCTGTCCGATGTCAGCGCAAAAATGTCGAACCCTGCCATGCATCGCAGCGGATCGCGGACGAAGCCCGGAAGCAGGACGCGATCGGCTATCCCGCAGCGTACGGCTTCGGCGACGATCGCCGGCCGCTCGGGCCCTTCGCCCAGGATGACGAGCCGCGCATCGGCTGGCGCGCCGTCCGCGAATATGCGGATCAGTCTGGGCAGGTTCTTGACGGCGCGCAGCCCCGCGACGGTACCCACGACCAAGCCGGCGCACGGGGCGATACCGGGGATTGGCCGAGGCTTGGCGAGATCGGCGTCCGATGGCATCGCAATGCCGTTGGCGATGCGCAGGACGCGTGATGCGGGCTGCTTCCAATCGGCAAGCGCGATCGCCTCCAGGCGCCGGGACGGGACCACCAACCGATCGGCCGCCGGCAGCATCAGGCGTCGAAAGTGAATTCGCGCGAGCTTCTGGCCGGCGAGTTCGTCCTCGTTGAAGCCATCCTCATGATGTATCAGCGGCGGCAGCCGTCGCCTGGCCCCGAGGAGTCTGCGCGCGGCGACCGCATCCATCGCTCCCCAATTGTAGCTCAGCACCAGATCGAAGGCGGTCATGTAGCGGGCAAGATCCCGGTAGCGCGCCAAGCTGGGCCGGCCGCGCAGCGGGGGCGCCTCCTCTCCGGCAAACGACACGCGAACTGCAGGGTCGATCGCCGCGCGTGCGGCAATGGCACCGGGCACCGCGCTGAGCACGACATGCTCGGCGGCGTCGCCCTGAGCGTTCATCAGCCGAACCGCCCGCGCCTCCTTCCCGCCGAGATCGAACGTCGAATGGCAGTGCAGGAAGCGAGCCCGAGGCGCCATTCTGCGCTCAACCCGCCTTTTCGATCCGCGTGAGCAGCCGGTCGATCGCGGCCTCGCATTCGGGCTCGGCCAGCGTGGGGGCATGGCCGATGCGAGGCAGATCGACACGCTCCATCTGCGGCAGCATCGCCTGCATCCGTTCGGCGGTGTCCGCGCTGAGGATGTCGGACAGAGCACCGCGGATCAGCAAGCTGGGGATCGCGCGCATGGCCTCCAGCAGCGGCCACAAGTCTGGCGCCGTCTCCGCGCCGGGGACCCGAAACGGTTCGGCAATTGCGAGATCATAGTCATTGACGATCCGCCCCGCCGCCGTGAGCCGACACAGCCGCTTCGCCATATCGAGCCAGTCGCGGATCTCATAGTCGGGATAATGCGCACGATGGAGGTCGGCGAGCGCACGGGCGGCGTGCAGCCAGGTCGGGTGACTGGACGAGCGGCCGACATAGGCGCGGATCCGGGCGAGGCCGGCGGGCTCGATCGCCGGGCCGATATCGTTGAGCAGCACGCCCGCCACCCGGCCTTTCGCCCTCGCGGCCAGGATCATCGACAACAGCCCGCCCAGCGATGTACCAAAGAGGATGAACCGCTCGAGCGCCAGTTCACCGAGCAGCGCCTCCACGTCCTCGACGTAGGTCTGCGGAACATAGCTCAGCGGGTCCTCGGCCCGGGCGCTCTCGCCGCGACCGCGCAGTTCGATTGCGATGATCCGGCGTTGCCCGGCCAGTCGGCTAGCCAAAGGATGGAAGTCGCGCGCGTTACGGGTGAGGCCGGGCAGGCAGATTATGGGCCCTCCAACCGGCTGCCGGGCACAGGGATAGTCGCGGTAATGAAGCCGCAGGCCGTCCTTGGACAACCAGTAACCGTCTTCCCATCCCGCCATGTTTGCACCCCCGGCTGTCCGTCCCCCATATCGTCATATGACGACCGACCCGCAAGCCGCACGCTATGCGCCCGACACGCCGATCCCGGCGCTGCAGGACCGCCTGGCCGATCCCGTCGTCCCCGCCGACTTCCCCAAGACGATCCTGCGGTTCCGCAACCGCCGGTGGGACAAGGCGGTGGGCCTGGATCAGATCACCGACGCTGAGTGGGTCGCGCATCGCTTCTTCTTCGACTGGCGCGGCGGGCGGCGGCCACAGGCCTCGCCCGATGATGCCCTTTATGACGGCCTGGCTTTCGCCGGCTTCGTCGGCGCGATTGGAGGCTATCAAGGCGGACCTTTCCCATACCTATTGGGCCGACCCGGCGCCCCTGCTCGATGCTGATCGACGAGGGGGACCAGGTCCGCCGCATGGGCATAGCCATGCGAGGTGATCGCGCTCGCCAAAGCGTCGTGAAAAGATGAATGTAATATTAACGAGGCATTCTATACTATAAAGAAAGAGTATGAAAAGACCAGATGCCCGCTCCCGCTCGGCATGGTGAATAACAATTCACCGCAGACTGGGCTCGATTCACCTTTTTGTGAAGAACTGTTGCGGCAGGATGACAGTTGGTCTCGCATGACGAACAACATTCATCCGCTCCGCCTGGGCTTCGTCGCGACGACCGCGGCTCTCGCCCTTTCCGCAACTCCTTCCTTCGCGCAGGCTGCCGACGCGCCTCTGGTGACGCCGCCGCCGGTCGCCTCGACACCTGCCGCACCAGTGGCGCCAGCCGCGGCCGCGCCGGTGGCGGCAAGCGAAACGGCCGCCGGCGCCAATAGCAAGGGCTTTTCGAGCAGCACCGTCGCTCCGCTCGACATATCCGGGCCGGAGACCGCCGCGCCCGCGACGACGTCCGCTCCGTCGAGCGCGCGTCCTTCGGCATCGACGGCACGTCCTGACGCTAGCCGGGCGACGGGATCGCGGGCGAATACGACGGCTGCCGGCATCGCCGCCCCGCGCATCGCGGAAGCCGCGCCGGCACCAGTGGTCGTTCCGATGCCCTCCTCCCCAAAAGTCGTGCCCGAGCCTGCCCCCGTCGCCGCTCCGGCCGCCGCACGCAATGCTCGCACTGCTGATGGCGGGGAGATCGTGCCGATCGCGATCGGCGGACTGGCCTTGATGGGCCTTGCCGGCTTCGGGTTCGCCCTGAGCCGCCGCCGGCGCGTCGACATGACCGAGGAAGACATCGTCCTATCCTCGGAGCCGAGCTACGCGCCGGCGTCCGCGCCGGTCGGTCTTGCGACCGCTGGCCCGGAGATGCCGTTCGCGCTGGCTGCCGCTCCGCCAGCCATGCCGCCTGCCATGCGCGACCATGAGTCCGGCGCCGCGGAGCTGACAGCTTTCGACACTTTGCGTTTCGGCCGCCATGTTCGCGCCGCTTATGAAGGGCCGACGCCGGATAATCCCTTCCTCTCGCTCAAGCGTCGGCTGAAGCGCGCGAGCTTCATGGACCAGCGCGAGCGGGCGGGCACGGCGCCGGCGGCGATGACGTCCCCCCTAACGCAGGCCACCGAGCCGCCCGCGCGGACGACGGAGGACAGCGGCTACGTCACGACGCGCGCCCCGCAGCCACGGCCCGGCTTCCGCCCGGCTTTTCAGAGCTGACCAACCTCGGGGGGGGGATGCAGGGCGGGCGTCGGCGAGCGGCGTGCGCTCTGCAGCGGCAGGCTGGTGGGGGGCCGGCAGAATTTCCCCAGCTCGTGATAGCGCGGCGTCAACCGGGGCTCGGCGGAGGCTATGCGATAGCCCGCCGCCCCACTTTGCGGCGCATCGCCCCGCCGACCGCACCGAAGCCGATCAGCATCATCGTCCACAGGGCGGGTTCAGGAACGGCCGGCGACGTGCCGGTGAAGCGGAACACCTGGGTGCCCGTCTCTTTCTTATATTGGGTGGCGAGGAGTTCACCGTCGACCGTCTCCCCGAATGACACCAGTGACGCCACGTTACCGATCAGCATCAGACTCTCGTCGATCAGATCGGTCGGCGTATATTTGATCGAATAGATGTTGCCGCTGATCTGATCGCCGAAAACATAGCGGCCGAATAGCTCCGACACCTGGCTACCCCGGTAGACGAAGCCGCCGATGATCGCCGACCCTTGCGGTGCATGGTCATAGATGAAGGCAGGGGCGACATAATCGGCCGGCTCCGGACCGCCGACGCCGGGAGTTGCAGCATCGCCCTCGCGCAAGGACCAGCCCAGGTTGCGCGCCGACCCGTTCAGCGGAAGGATCGTCACTTCCTCCTGCGTGACCTGTCCGACATCGGCGATCAGCAGATTGCCATCGGGCGCGACGCTGTTGCGGAAGGGATTGCGCACGCCATAGGCAAAGACCTCGGGCGCGGCGCCGGAGAGGCTGTCGGCCAGATTGCCGTTTGGTATCGCGTAGTTCTGGATGGGGTCCGCGCCGAAAGCGTCATTGTAGGGATCGATCCGTAATATCGAACCGAACAGATCCGCGGGATTTTGCCCTGTCTTGTTGAGATCGGGGCCGGAGAAGTGACTACCGTCGCCGACCGACATCAGCAGCGTCCCATCCGGCGCGAAATCGATCCAGCCGCCTTGGTGAAACCTCGTGCCATTGGTGTCATATCGAAAGATCGTCTGCGATCCTCCGGCTGCGATGGCCGGATCGGTGAAGCGAAGCACTTCGCCGTAGATGGGGCCGGCCGCGACCGGCTGGCTGTGCCTCATCACATAATACCAGCCGTTTGTCGCGTAATTGGGATCGAAGGTCATGCCGATCAGGCCATGCTCGTCTTTCGAATATATGCCCGTCGACAGGTCCTTGAAGACCGTGGTGCTATTGGTCTTCGTATCGGTGACCCCGATGATGCCGGTCTTGCCCACCGTGAACACGCGCGTATCGCCCGCCTTGTGGGTGTTGCCGGTCACCTGGGTGGCCTGGTTTGTGATGGGAGTCGAAAGCTGTGCCGGGGTGACGAGGACCTCCTCCAGCACCACGGCCCCATGAGCCGCTCCGCAGATCGATGCACCGGCGAGAATCGCCAGGGAAGACAAGGCGAGTTTCATGTCGTGCCACCCCCCGGGCGGAGAGCCCGCCGATAAACACCATTCCGCGAATCGCATTCCTGGTGCGCATCGACCTTCTAGCTTGAAAGCGGCGGGAAAGCATCCTTCCTGGGGGTGCAGGTTGGACGGCCAGGCCCCCGCCGATCCGGGGCGGCGAGATCGGGTTTCCTACTCGGTCAGGTCCTCCCACATCCCCTTCAGCCTCGCGAAGAAGCCGCTCGACTGCGGACACTCCTCGCCCGTCTCGGTGGTACGAAATTCCTCGAGCAGTTCTTTCTGCCGTGCCGTGAGCCTCGTCGGTGTTTCGACATCGATCTGGATGACCAGATCCCCATGGCCCCGGCCGTTCAGGACAGGCATGCCCGCGCCCCGCTGGCGGATCTGCTTACCGGACTGGATACCTGCCGGAATAGCGATCTCGTGCCGCGTCTTGTCGAGCCCTGGCACCTCGATCGATCCGCCGAGCGCGGCGGTCGTGAAGCTGATCGGCGCACGGGCGAACAAGGTCGTACCGTCGCGCTCGAAAAGCTTGTGCGGCGCGAGATGGATGAAGATGTAGAGGTCACCGGGCGGACCGCCCCGCGCGCCGGCTTCGCCTTCGGCCGTCAGGCGGATCCGGGTGCCCTCGTCGACGCCGGGCGGGATGCGGACGTCGAGGGTCTTGTTCCGCTCGATCCGCCCTTCGCCACGGCATTCTTCGCACGGATCGGCGATCACCTCGCCGGCGCCATGGCAAGCGGGGCAGGTGCGCTCGACCACGAAGAAGCCCTGCTGCGCACGGACCTTGCCGTGACCGCCGCAGGTCCTGCAGGCGCTGCTGCCGGTGCCCGGCTTCGCGCCCGTGCCGTCGCACCTGTCGCATTGCGCGGCGACATCGACATTGATCGACGCCTGCTTGCCCGCATAGGCGTCTTCAAGGGTGATCTCGAGGTCATAGCGGAGGTCGGCCCCGCGTCTTACGCTGTTGCGTCCGCCGCCGCGGCCCCCGCCCATGAACTCGCCGAAGATATTCTCGAAGATGTCGGAAAATCCCTCGAAGCCCGCAGCGCCCCCAGCCGCCCCGCCGCCGAAGCCGCCATTCTGGAAGGCCGCCTTGCCGAAGCGATCATAGGCAGCGCGCTTCTGTGGATCCTTGAGGCAATCATAAGCCTCGCTAATGGCTTTGAACCTGGCTTCCGCAGTCTTGTCGCCGGGGTTGCGATCGGGATGATATTGCATCGCGAGGCGCCGGTAGGACGACTTGATGACCTTGTCTTCGGCGGTGCGGTCCACCTCCAGCAATTCGTAATAATCGATGTCCGTGCTCATCGCGCCCCCGCTAAGCTCATATCGTCCCGTTTCAGCTGGGTGCACTCCTCCCCTTCCCGGGAGGGGATGGGGGTGGGGGCTATCCACCAGCGCGTCGCCGGGTTCGGAGCCCCCATCCCAACCTCTCCCCCGAAGGGGAGGGGCTTATCGTCCAGCTTTAGCGTGATGCAACCGGCCCCGCCGCCACAGGCAGCGAGGCCGATAAACGCACTACGTCCGACCATCTCACTTCTTGTCGTCGACTTCCGAGAATTCGGCATCGACGACATTGTCATCCTTCGGCGCTTCGTCGGCGGAAGGCGAGGCGGCGGCCGCCTGTTCCTTCTCGTAGATCGCCTGACCGAGCTTCATCGCCGCCTGAGCCAGAGCCTGGGCCTTTTCGGTCATCGCCTCGGGATTGTCGCTCGCGACGGCTGTTTTCGTCTCGGCGATGGCCGCCTCGATCTCGGCCTTGAGCGATGCGTCCACCTTGTCGCCATGCTCTTCGAGCTGACGCTCGGTCGTGTGGACCAGGCTCTCGGCGTTGTTCTTCGCCTCAGCGGCAGCACGACGCTTCTTGTCCTCCTCGGCGAACTGCTCGGCGTCCTTGACCATCTGCTCGATGTCGGCCTCGGAAAGACCACCCGAAGCCTGGATCTTGATCTGCTGCTCCTTGCCCGTCCCCTTGTCCTTCGCATGGACGTTGACGATACCGTTCGCGTCGATGTCGAAGGTGACCTCGATCTGCGGCACGCCGCGCGGGGCCGGCGGAATGCCGATAAGATCGAATTGGCCCAGCAGCTTGTTGTCCGCGGCCATTTCGCGTTCGCCCTGGAAGACCCGGATCGTGACAGCGTTCTGGTTGTCGTCGGCCGTCGAATAGACCTGGCTCTTCTTGGTCGGGATCGTCGTATTGCGATCGATCATCCGGGTGAAGACGCCGCCCAGCGTCTCGATGCCGAGCGACAAGGGGGTCACGTCGAGCAGCAGCACGTCCTTGACGTCGCCCTGAAGCACGCCGGCCTGAATCGCGGCGCCCATGGCGACGACCTCATCCGGATTGACGCCCGTATGCGGCTCCTTGCCGAAGAAGCTCTTCACCACCTCGCGAACCTTCGGCATGCGCGTCATACCGCCGACGAGGACGATCTCGTCGATATCGCCCGCCTTCAAACCGGCATCGGCCAGCGCTTTCTTGACCGGCTCGACCGAACGCTGGATCAGTGAATCGACAAGACGCTCCAGCTCGGCCCGGCTGATCGACTTGACGAGGTGCTTGGGGCCGGTCGCATCGGCGGTGATGAACGGCAGGTTGACCTCGGTGGTCTGCGCCGACGACAACTCGATCTTCGCCTTTTCGGCCGCCTCCTTGAGGCGCTGCAGCGCGAGCCGGTCCTTCGTCAGGTCGATGCCCTCGGCCTTTTGGAAATCCGAGGCCAGGAACTCGACGAGCTTAGCGTCAAAATCCTCGCCGCCCAGGAAGGTGTCGCCGTTGGTCGATTTCACTTCGAAGACGCCATCGCCGATCTCGAGGATCGAAATGTCGAACGTACCACCTCCGAGATCGTAGACCGCGATGGTCTTGCCGTCATTTTTCTCGAGGCCATAGGCCAGCGCCGCCGCGGTGGGCTCGTTGATGATGCGCAGCACTTCCAGGCCGGCGATCTTGCCGGCGTCCTTGGTCGCCTGCCGCTGAGCGTCGTTGAAATAGGCCGGAACCGTGATCACCGCCTGGGTGACGGGCTCGCCAAGATAGCTCTCGGCAGTTTCCTTCATTTTCTGGAGCGTGAAAGCAGAGATCTGCGACGGAGAATAATCCTCGCCGCCCGCCTTCACCCACGCGTCGCCATTGCTGCCCTTGACGATCTGGTACGGAACCAGCTCCGTGTCCTTCTTCGTGATCGGATCGTCGAAGCGACGGCCGATCAGGCGCTTGACCGCGAAGATCGTGTTATCGGGATTGGTGACCGCCTGGCGCTTGGCCGGCTGGCCGATGAGACGTTCGCCGTCCTTTGCGAAGGCGACGACCGAAGGCGTGGTGCGCGCGCCTTCCGCATTTTCGATGACCTTGGGCTTGCCGCCTTCCATGACAGCGACGCAGCTGTTCGTGGTGCCCAAGTCGATGCCGATAACCTTAGCCATTCCTATCCTTTCCAACCCCCAGATGGCGACGGCGACATGCCCCCAGTTAACGAGGCGAGCACATCCCGATCGCATTGAACGCGGGCGATATAGGAGGGGATTTCGTTGCTGCAAGGCGCAAGGCGCTCTAATTGGAACATGACCTTCATGGAGATGTCGATGCGCGCTGCCATTGCCCTGCCCTTTGCCTTGCTGGCGCTGTCGGCGTGCCACCCGCAGGGCGACGGCAATCCAAAGGTGGCGAACGCCAAAATCCGCCTGCCGGCGGTCGCGGGACGGCCGGGTGCGGGCTATTTCACGATCAGCGGCGGCGCCAGGGACGACCGGTTGACCCGGATCGACAGTGCGGCGGTCGGCAAGATAGAATTTCATGAGATGGCGATGGAGGGAGGGATGATGCGAATGCGGCCCCTTGCCGACGTCGCGGTGCCGAAGCGGACCGAAATAATGTTCGCGCCGGGCGGCAATCATGCGATGCTCTTCGACATTGACAAGCGCATCACGCCGGGAACCGGCATTCCGCTGCTGTTCACCTTCGCCAGCGGGACGAAGGTCGAGGTCGAGGCCAAGACGGTAGCAGCCGGCGAGGAACTGGACGGGGCGGCGGCGGGGGCGACGCACCCCTGATGGTGCCGGCCGCGTCCAGCTCATCGCCCATCATCCTCATGGCGGCGCCACGGTCATGCGCGCATCTGCTCCAGCGCGCGCTGGCGGCACATCCCGCGATCACATTCGCCGCCCCCTTCGATTTCCTGGTGGACGCGATCAGGCCCAATGGCCGCTTCATGAAGGCCGAAGCCTTCGCGCGGGCGGTCGAGCATAGCGGCGCGGTGGACCGGCTTGGCCTGATCGTGCCGCGCGGGCTGGGCTTCGCCGGCATCGCCCAGCATCTGCTTGGCCAGGTCGCTGCCAAAAAGCCCGCGGCCCATATCGTCGGCATCACGCTTCAACGCGGGGCCGATCGCGCGCTGTGGCTCTGGCCCGACGCGCGCTTCATCCATTTCGTCCGCGACGGCCGAGACGTCGCCGCGGCCGAAGTCGCCGCGGGCTGGAGCGGCAATTTGTGGCACGGCATCGCGCACTGGGTGGCAACCGAACAGCTATGGGAAAGAATGGCGAACAAGCTGCCGCCCGATCGCCAGATCAGCATCAGCTTCGAGATGTTGAGGGCCGAACCCGAAAACCAGCTGCGCCGCATCTGCGCCTATCTTGGTCTGGCCTTCGACCCGGTGATGCTGAAGACGTTTGAAAACCCGCTTCCAAGCGGCGGCCGATGGCGCAAGGCGCCCGCGGCGGAGCTGTCCGCCGCCGAATATGCAGCAGCGCGCGGACTGCTTCAGAACGGATATCTGCTTAGTGGCACCGTTCGGCCCCCCGGCGCATTCCGCCGTATCTTGCTGCGGGCCAACCGTCGCGCAGCGATAGCCGCCAAGCGGCGCGAGCTGCTCGGCTTTCGCGGCTGGCTGAGGATCGCCGCGCGCGGACTGTTCCAGTCGCACGAGCCGCGGGAAAGGCGGATCCGCCACGAGAGCGAACTGTTCGAGCGCGACTGGGACTGGGCCTGAGAATCATCACGAACGAGCCGTCCCGCTCTCGAGCCGCTGCTCGGCCGGAAGGCCGCCTCGCGCAACGTGGCGCGTAGCACCGTTCCGCCCCTTCGCTGCGCTTCACCTCCGCCGAATGCCTGGACGGGACTTCGCTCGCCTTACGCGTCCGGCGCCTTCGCCACGCCGACCAGCGCGGGCCGCAGCAGCCGATCTTTTATCATATAGCCGGCCTGCATCTCCTGGATGACGGTACCGGGCTCGGCATCGCTGCTTGGCAGCTCGACCATCGCCTGGTGCCGATTGGGGTCGAGCTTCTGGCCGATCGCCTCGATCCGCGCGATGCCATTGCGCTGGAAGACGCTATCGAGTTCCTTGGCGGTCATCTCGATGCCGGTCAGCAATATCTTGATCCGCTCATCCTCGCGCAGTTCCGCTGGAATTGCTGCGAGCGCGCGGCCAAGATTGTCGGATACCGACAGCATGTCCCGTGCGAAGCCGGTCGCCGCATAGGTCGAGGCGTCGGCCTTCTCCTTCTCGAGGCGACGCCGGACATTCTGTGTCTCAGCCTGCGCGTACAACACCTCGTTACGCAGCTTTTCCAGCTCGCTTTCGAGCTTCGCAAAAGGGCTCGTATCCGCCTCGCCCTCCTCGGTCGCCGCGATATTGCTCTCGTTCTCGCCGATCTGTTCTTCGCTCATGCCTATTCCGCTTGGTTGCACTGTTCGCGCGCTGATATAGTCGAATGAAAGGGATCGACCAGTCTTTCGATGTGATTTTCGATCGCGAACCGGTTAGGGGCGGGGCATGTCGATCCTTGATGCCCATCGCGAGGCGCTGAGCCTGATCGCTCGTCGCGCGCGGACGCGATCCTTGATCGCTCGCGCCGGTCATGATTTCGCGTCGAACGACTATCTCGGCCTTGCCGGCCATCCCGCGCTTCGCAAGGCGGCGATGGCGGCGCTCGCCCGCGGGGTGGGGGTCGGCGCGCAGGGATCGCGGCTGCTGCGCGGCAACGATCCCGAGCATGAGATGCTGGAAGCGGAAGCGGCGCGCTTCTTCGGCAGTGAGGCCGCGCTTTATTTCTCGACCGGCTTCGCCGCCAATAGCGCGATCTTCTCGACATTGCCGGCGGGACGCGATCTCATCGTCCATGACGAGTTGATCCATGCGAGCGCGCATGAGGGAATGCGGCTCGGCCGCGCGGCAACCTCGGCAGCGCGCCACAATGACGTCCAGGCCTATGCCGAGGCGATCGCCACCTGGCGCCGCGCCGGCAATACCGGCCGGATTTGGATCGCCGTCGAAAGCCTTTACAGCATGGACGGGGATCGCGCACCGCTCGGCGATCTCGCCAGCCTCGCCGAGCGCGAGGACGCCTTTCTGATCATCGACGAGGCGCATGCCACCGGGGTGTTCGGTCCGGGCGGGCGCGGGCTGGCGCATGCGCTGGAGGGCCGCGACAATGTCCTCACCCTGCGAACCTGCGGCAAGGCGCTCGGATGCGAAGGCGCGCTCGTCTGCGGACCGCGCGTTCTCGTGGACATCCTCATCAACAAGGCGCGCGGCTTCATCTTCTCGACCGCCCCGTCGCCGCTGATGGCGGCCGTCGTCCGCGCCGCCCTGCGGATCGTCGAGGAGGGCGAAGATCAGCGGGCGCGGCTCGCGGCGCTGATCGACTTCGCCGCCACGCGCCTCCCCCCGACCGGCTCACAGATCGTGCCGGTGCTGATCGGCGACGATGCACGGACGATGGCAGTGGCGGCGGCGCTGCAAGCGCGCGGCTACGACGTGCGCGGTATCCGCCCGCCGACCGTACCCAGCGGCACCTCGCGGTTGCGCATCTCGCTGACCCTCAATGTCGATGAGGCGGTCGTCAGCACCCTTTCCGACGCTCTTCAGGAGATAGTGCGGTGACCCACGCGATCGTCGTCACCGCAACCGATACCGACGTCGGCAAGACCGTCTTCGCCGCGGCGCTCACCCGCGCGCTCGACGGTTGCTACTGGAAGCCGGTCCAGGCCGGCCTCGACGGCGGCTCCGACAGCGAGCGGGTAAGGCGGCTGAGCGGACTTCCGGCCGATCGCATCCTGTCCGAAGCTTACAGGCTGACCACCGCCGCTTCGCCGCATTTCGCCGCCGCGATCGACAATGTCGTGATCGAACCCACGCTGCTCGATCCGCCGCCCTGCGACCGTCGCCTCGTCATCGAAGGCGCGGGCGGCGCGCTGGTGCCGCTCGGCGGCGGGCTTCTGTTCGCCGACATTTTCGCGCGCTGGCGCTTCGAGACGGTGGTGGTGGCACGAACGACGCTCGGAACGATCAACCATAGCCTGCTCACGCTGGAGGCACTGCGCGCGCGCCACATCCCGGTGATTGGCATCGCCTTCGTCGGCGATGCGAATGAGGACAGCGAGCACACGATCTGCTCAATCGCCCATGTTCGGCGGCTCGGCCGGCTCCCCTGGATCGACCCGCTCGACGCATCGGGCCTTGCCGCGGCCTTTTCCGCGGCTTTCAACATCGCGGATTTCACGCCATGACTTCGCCCGTCTGGCACCCCTTCACCCAGCACGGTCTCAACGAAGATATCCCGCTGATCGTGCGCGGCGAGGGTGCATCGCTCTACGCGAGCGACGGCAAACGCTATGTCGACGCCATCTCCTCCTGGTGGGTGACGACCCACGGCCATGCGCACCCCCGCATCATGGCCGCCATCCGCGAACAGACCGAGCAGCTCGACCAGATCATTTTCGCCGGATTCACCCATGAGCCGGCCGAGACGCTCGCCCGCGCGCTGGTGGCCATCACCCCCGCCCCGCTTCAGCATGTCTTCTTCTCCGACAGCGGCTCCACAAGCGTCGAAGTCGCGCTCAAGATGGCGCTGGGCTACTGGCTCAATCGCGGGGAGCAGCGCAGCCGGATCGTCGTGATGGCGCACAGCTATCACGGAGACACGATCGGCGCGATGTCGATCGGCGAGCGCGGCGTCTATAACCGCGCCTATGAGCCGCTTCTGTTCGACGTCGATCGCCTGCCCTTGCCCCGCGGCGACGGCGACGAGGCGATCGATGCTCTCGAACGGCTGTGCGCCGGCGACCCGCCGGCCGCACTGATCGTCGAGCCTCTGATCCTAGGTGCCGGCGGAATGCTGATCTATCCGGCGCATGTGCTGAAGGCGTTGCGCGAGACATGTGCGCGCCATGGCGTGCTGTTCGTCGCCGATGAGGTGATGACCGGCTGGGGCCGCACCGGCACCCTCTTCGCGTGCGAGCAGGCGGGCATCGCGCCCGACATCATGTGCCTGTCCAAGGGACTCACCGGCGGCGCCGTGCCGCTCGCCGTCACGCTCGCCACCGGCGAGATTTTCGACGCGCACCGCTCGCCCGATCGCGCGCGGATGTTCTTCCACTCCTCGAGCTATACCGCGAATCCGATCGCCTGCGCCGCGGCGAACGCCAATCTCGCCATCTGGCGCGAAGAGCCGGTAAGGCAGCGCATCGACGATCTCGTCTTCCGCCAGACCAAGCGCCTCAACGCGCTCGATCATCCCGCGATCGTCGGCAAACGCCAGATCGGAACGATCACCGCGATGGAATTCGTCGATCCCTATGGCGACTATCTGTCGGCTCTCGGGCCTGCTCTCGGCAAATTCTTCCGCTCGCGCGGCCTGCTGCTCCGACCGATGGGGAACACCGTCTATGTGATGCCGCCCTATTGCATCGACGACGGCGATCTGGACACGATCTACACCGCAATCGGCCGTGCCGCGAAGGAGATCGCCGCATGAAGAAGCAGATCATCGCCGCGCTTCTGCTTCTGATCCTGCTGCTACCGATGTGGGCGGGCATAAGGCGAATCAAGAATCTGCCGCCTGCGTCCCCCGACGAGGCGGGCGAGGAGAAAGAGGAATAGGCGGTCGACTGCAGTCCCGGATCAGCCGGCGGCGGCCGGCTCGGCAGCGAGCCGCCTAGCCAGGGTCAGCCACAGGCCGTTGGTAGCCTCTGCCGCCGCACTGCGGGGCGCATAGGCGCCGAGCGGCGCATGCCGATCGGCCATCTCCTCGGCGGCGCTGGCCATCGGGATGACCGGAAAGCCAGGATTCTGCTCGATCGCCTCACGATGCGCGCGGCGGCGCCTGTCGACGAGGTTGAAGATCGGGAACAGGGGTGGACCGCCCTTATAGTGCTGGTTCAGATGCGCCTTCAGCTCCTCCAAGGTACGGCGTGAAAGCGTCGACGGGATCATCGGCACGAGAATGATGGAGGCGCCGCGGATGATCTGATCGCTCGCCGAGCCCAAACCCGGCGGACAATCGAGCACCACATGGTCATAGGCGCGCCTCAGGCTCTCGGTGAGCTTCAGCAGCCGCTTCTTGCGGTCGATAGTGTCGAACAGCGCATCGAGGCCGCGGATCGACTGGTCGGCCGGCAACAGATCGATCCGCTCATGCTCGGTCCGGACGATCAGCTTATGCGGATCGACGTCCTTTTCGAGCACCGCCTTCGCTTCGTCATGCGCGCGCCGGTCGCGCGTAAGAATATAGGTAGCCGCTGCCTGGCCATCGAGATCCCAGAGCAGCACCTTCCGGCTCGACAGGACGCTGGCACTCCAGGCGAGGTTTACGGCAAGCGTCGTTTTCCCGACCCCGCCCTTTGGACTATAGACTGCGATCGTGGCCATGCCGAACGCTGGCGTGGTTTCGCCCCCGAGACAAGGCGGCGTGTCATCGAACTGCAACATGAATCACGAAAGGGCTGCACCCGGCCGGATCACCTGCGGATATGCGCCTCGAAGCGGTCCAGCAGTTCGGTCAGCGCCGGCATGGCCCTGCCCTTGCTGCGGCCCGAAACGAAGACGTCGCGCAGAAGCTGGATGTTCTGTTCGCGCACTTTCCCGCCGTGATGGAATCGGTTGAACGCCGACCAGTCGACCGGCAGGTAGACCTGCTCGGTCTTCAGGTTGTTCTTCGCCATCCTGCCGGGGCCCATGGTCAGGCTTAGCATCTTGCCCATCAGGCCGAATTGGGGCAGCCGCATCGCTTCCTTGATCGCCCGGCTTCCGAGCTCCAGCAGCGCCCTGTCCGCAGCCAGCACAGCCGCACATGGCCAGCCCTTCATGTCGAACATGGCCATGGTAATGACGAAGCTGGGGACGAACATCTCGAACATCCTGCGCTTTACGATCGTCGCCTTCGACACGCCCGAACGGTCGTAGAGCGTCTTGAAGGCCCGCGCCGCGCCCGCCGGCTCGCTCAACAGCATGAAGCCGATAGTGTTGCCGATATGCTTGTACCCCAGCGAGGCCTGGGCGAGTTTAGCCGCATCGGTCGGCGGGTTGAGCGGCAGTTCGACAAGATCCGTCTGGTAGCCCAATATGAGCATGGTACCCATTACCACGCGGTCGTCCGGGAGCTTCATCGCGTCGCGGCAATGGTCGCGCCCGCCGGGTCCACCGATCACGAAGGCGCTGCTGTCCCGGATGGCATCGCCGAGTTCGGCGAGCAGCGCTGTGGCTTCCGCCCCCCGGCACGTCGCGCCGTCCAGCGCGACGAGGACGAAGTCATACAGATTTTCCTTCAGCTCTGCGACAGCGGTATAGCAATTATACCCATGGAACCGATGCAATTGGTGGTCTTCGAAGCTGTAAAGCAGTTGAGGCTTGGCAAGCGCCGGAAGTCGCGCCGGTCGCACAAGAAAATCGATTTGCGCCCCCGCCATTTGCAGGTGGTAACCGGTGACGATTCCGAGTGCTCCGGCGCCGACGATCAATATCCGTTCATTCGCCATCTCATCCGCTCCTGAAGCCGCGCCACTTCATCCTCCCGACAAGGGGAGTACGCGCCGTGAGCGCGCCACACAGGCATATCGACTTCCCGACTGCATATCCGCCGCTCCGTTCCGCGTCGACCGTGAGGTCGAGGCTTTTCGGCGCCGGTCTCTTATTGGCTGGGCCGGAGCCGCTGCCGTCGAGCGAACTCGAAAAGGACGCGGAGCAGCGCGGCATAAAATCCGACGAAGCTGTCGAAGGCGGCGGCGACACGCATCTGACGGCAAGCGAATCGGGGCATATCGCCGAAGGGGGCGACCGTGACGCAAGCCCGCCGGCGCCGACCGAGATCCCGCCGCCCGACTGAGCGGCAGGCCGGTGCAGCCCTACGCGGTCAGCCGCCGCCGGCCGTTCGAGATCCCATCGGCTGCGCCTCGGCGATCGCGGCGGTCTCGTCGTGGGGCCGGTGGCCCCAGTCGATCTGATAGAGATCAAACCGGCGGTCGGCGAGGTTACGCACGGTGCCCTCCGCGCGCGCCCAGGTAAGATCCGCCAGGTTGACGTCGCTGATCGTCAGCGTCTCGACATTTTCGCTCGCCTCGGCGGCGATGCCGTCGCGCGCGAAGGGAAAGTCGCACGGTGTAAGGATGCAATTCTGAGCATATTGAATGTCCATATTGTCGACATTGGGCAGATTGCCGACATTACCCGACATCACTACGAAGCACTGATTCTCGATCGCTCGTGCCTGTGAGCAATAGCGTACGCGCAGATAACCTTGGCGGCTGTCGGTGCAATAGGGGACGAAGATGATGCGCGCACCCTGGTCGACGAGCCGGCGGGCGAGCTCGGGAAACTCGCTGTCATAGCAAATGAGCACGCCGATCGGCCCGCAATCTGTCTGGATGACGTCGATCGAGTCGCCGCCTTTGATCCGCCACCAGTAGCGCTCGTTGGGAGTCGGGTGGATCTTCTCCTGCGCATGGATCGAGCCATCGCGCAGGCAGACATAGGTGACGTTGTGGATATCGCCGTTGTCGGTGCGCGTGAGGTGCGACCCGCCGATGATATTGATGTTGTACGACAGCGCCATCCGCGCCAGCTCGGACACCAGTTCCTCGCTATGCTCGGTCAGCCGGTCGATCGCGTCGGCGGGTGACTTCACGCCCTTTTCGTAGGACAGCAGCTGGAGCGTGCAGAGTTCGGGAAAAACAACGAAGTCGGCGCGGTAATCCGAGGCGACATCGACGAAATATTCGAGCCGCTTGATGAAGCCGGAGAAGCTCGGCACCGCGCGCGATTCCAGCTGCACGGTGGCGAGCCTGACGCTCTCGATGTCGCGCGGCACGCGGAACTCGGCCTGCTCGTTCGGATCCACATAGGGATTTCGCCACACCATGAGCGAGGCGAAGCCGCCCGATTGCCTGTCCTCGGGCAGATAGCGCGGCAGGACCCCGATCGGCTCGAAGCCGTTGGAGAGCTGGAAGCCGACCACCTGATCGCGCAACTGGCCTCCGCGGACCGCACGCAGATAGTCTTCGGGACCGTCGACCTTGGCCTTTGCACGCGCATAGCCGGGCATCCGCCCGCCGAAGACGATTCCCTTGAGATCGAGCCGCTCGGCCAAGGTGCGGCGGGCGTCGTAGAGTCGCTTGCCGATCCGCAGGCCGCGCTGGGTCGGATCGACGCACATTTCATAACCGTAGAGCCAGTCGCCGGTCGGGTCATGCCGCGAGCCGAAGCCATTGCCGCTGATCTGTTCCCAATCATGCGGAGCAAAGGCGATCGCCTCGTCGATCCGCGAACAGGCGGCATAGCCGACGATACTGCCGTCATAGATGGCGACGAACTGGCCGGCGGGGAAATTGTTGATCTGCCCCTGGATCATGCCGGCGCTATATTGCGACATCGACGGATAGACCCGTCGCACGAGATTGATGATCCCTTTGGCATCCTCGGGTAATGCCAGCCTTACCTCCAATCTCGCTTTTGCCTGTCTCGACATGTGGCCCCTTCCTTTCGGGTGTAGAACGAGTTTGGCGGGGCAATGTTGCAACGATGTCGTCGCCCCTGGCGGAGCCGGTCTCATCCACAGGTCTAACCGCCCTTATATCTTTCGTTAACCATGATCGGCGACAATTAAGCGGTGTTAACAGGATCCCGACCATGACCGTCCAGGGCTTCGGCCGCATCGAGCGCGACGGCGACGTTCGCAGCGCGATCAGCCGCGCGGCGCAGCGCGTCGGGGTCGATTTTTCCTATCTGCTCAACCAGGCTAAGTCCGAGAGCGGGCTCAATCCCAACGCCAGGGCGCAGACCAGCTCGGCAGGCGGGCTGTTCCAGTTCATCGATCAGAGTTGGCTCGGCGCGGTCAAGATGTACGGGGCCAAGCACGGCCTCGATTGGGCAGCCAACGCGATCAGCCGCGGCCGCGACGGGACGTGGAAGGTCGACGGATCGGTGCGCGAGCAGGTGATGGGCCTCAAGAACCATCCCGAGGTCTCGTCGCTGATGGCGGCCGAATTCGCCAGCGACAACGCGCAGGGGCTGCAGGCCGCGCTCGGCCGCCAGCCGCGATCGGCCGACCTCTATTTTGCCCATTTCCTCGGCCTCGAAGGCGCCACCAAATTCCTCAAGGCCGCCGACGCGCAGCCCAGTGCCCGCGCCGCCGCGCTCTTCCCGCGCGAGGCCCGCGCCAATCGCGGCATCTTCTACGCCAATGGCAGCCCGCGCTCGCTGTCCGAAGTCTATGCGCTGATGGCGAAGAAGATCGACGATGATGGCGGCGCCCTGCCCGCAACGTCGCCCGTGACCCCTGCCCCGCTCGGCGCCGACCGCATGCGCCTCGCTTATGCCCGCGAGGTGTTCGAGGGCGACGGCAAGGCCACGCCTTCGACCGGCGAGATGATGGCGATGATGGACCGGTCCAGCCGGATGAACCTGCTCAAGCCGAACCCCGCCAACGCAATGCTCGCCTATATGATGCTCACGTCGGACGGCGACGGCAGCATCAGCGAGACCAGGCTCGAGGCGTGAGACACTCGGCGCGTAAGAGCGCCGCCGTCATTCGAACGGATTGAGCACTATTACGGTCTATTACGGTCTATTACGCTATTACGGTGACACTCCACTAAATGACGCGACCGCATTACGCTACAGTCACATTTATGCCCGAACGCCCCGTCCGCGCCCAACTCGACAGTATTCCCCTTGCCGCTCGAATGCCGGCCAGACCATGGCACTTTACATGTAGGATTTCAGCGGCTGGAATGATGGCCGTCCGCGTCGCTCCCGGCGTCGCGGAGGCTCCTTCTCATGACCGGTAAACAGCCCTTCCATGCGGAGGCCGCATCACTGAAGGACTGGCTGGCGAGCATCGCGGCAAGGGGGCGTTCGAAGCAAAAACAAAAAAACCGCCACTCAACCCCATGCAGCCGGAGTTGTTAGGAATCCCTCGCAACTGGCGGGCCGAATATCGCGACGGCCGACGCCGCGGCGCCCGACGACGCCACGCGCTCCGTCACCTCTTCGGCTGCTTCGCCGCCGCGAGCTGGGCCAGCGCCTCGGCGGGCATGGCGGTCGGGTCGTTCGGGCCGGCATTGGCCATCAGGTCGACGGGCTTGCGCTTTGCAGGCACGGCCGGAGCGCCGCCCGTGCCGCTAGCGCCGGCCGTCTCGGTCGCAGCGCCGGCCGTGCCCTCGCCGGACCAGGCGAGCGTGATCGAGATGCGGCGGTTGCGCGGATCATAGGGATCCTCGGGCACATAGGGCTCGCGATCGGCAACCCCCTCGATCCGCGCGAAGCGGTCGGCGCCGACGCCGGCACCGGCCAGCGCCTTGCGGGTGGCCTCGGCGCGGTCGGCTGAGAGCGTCCAGTTATTGACGGTGCGGCCCTTGGCATAGGGCATCGCATCGGTGTGGCCGCGCACGATCACCGAATTGTCGGCAAAGCCGGTTACCTCGGCGACCTGCTTCATCAGCTCGCGCGCCTGCGGCAGCAATATGTCGGTGCCCGACTGGAACATCGAGAAGTTGGCCTGATCGACCAGATCGATCCGCAGCCCTTCGCGGGTCTCAAGGAAGCGGACATTTTTGGCGAGGCTCGCAAGCGACGGCGTGGCGGCGATCTTCTGTTCGAGCGCCTGTTTGAGCTTTTCGAACTGGACGCGATCTTTCTCGCGCATCGCCGCGCCGCCTTCCTTGTCGCCGCCCGAAGCATCCTTGGGGATCGTGATCGACTTGGAGCCGGTCTGCGCCGCGCGGTGCGGATAATTGTCCTTGTCAATGATCGATTCGCCGCCGAACAGGCCGTTCGCGCCGGCGCTCTTTTCCTTCATCTGGACCATCGTCGGGGTGAAATAGTCGGCGATGCCCTTGCGCTGCTTCTCGGTCGTCGCGCCGAGGATCCACATCAGCAGGAAGAAGGCCATCATTGCGGTAACGAAATCGGCATAGGCCACCTTCCAGGCCCCGCCATGATGGCCGCCATGCCCCTCGGCGATAATCTTCTTGATGATTATCGGCCTGGGTTCGGGCTCGTTCCTGCCGCGTTTGGAAGGGGATTGCGCCATCGATCGATCGTCCCTCGCCCGCGCCGATCAGCGGCCGCGCATCCCGTCGAACACGTCGGCGAAGGCCGGCTGGTTCGAATGGGTGATGCCCGAGCGTGCGGCTTCGATGACGAGCGGCAGCGGATGGCCGTGCAGCGAGGCGATGATGATCTGCTTGACCACGCCGTAGATCGCGGCGTCGGCCTCGATCACCTGGCGGCAGCGGCCGGCGAAGGGCGAAACAATACCATAAGCGAGCAGAATTCCCAGGAAGGTACCGACCAGCGCCGAGCCGATCATCGCGCCGAGGATAGCCGGCGGCTTGTCGATCGAGCCCATCGTCTTGACCACGCCGAGCACGGCCGCGACGATGCCAAGCGCCGGAAGCGCGTCGGCCAGGCCCTGCATCATGTCGGCGGGTTTGATCTCGTCATGGTGGTGAGTCTTGAGCGCATTGTCCATGACGTCCTCGACCGCCATCGGGTCGAGCGTGCCGGACGAAATCACGACCAGCCGCAGCGTGTCGGTGATCATGTGGATCAGAGTCGAGTCCTTGAGCAGCTTCGGATATTCGGCGAACAGAGTCGACGATTTGGGATCCTCGATGTGCGGCTCGAGCGCGACCGGGCCCTCGGTACGCAGCTTCTTCATCAGCGTCGAGACGAGGAAGATGACGTCAAGATAATCCTTCTTGTTGTACTTCGGGCCCTTGAAGACCTTGGCGAAGCCTGCGCCGAAGGCCTTCAGCTCCTTCATCGAATTGCCCGCGACGAGCGCGCCGACGGCAGCGCCGCCGATGATCAGCATTTCGTGCGGGATCGCGTGGAGCACCGGCTCGAGGTCGCCTCCGGTAATCGCGAAGCCGCCGAACACCATGGCAAGAAGGATGACGAGGCCGATGCCTGCAAACATGAACGCTGACTCCCACGCGGCAGTTTATTTGGGATCGCGCCACTCGCGCACGCTTTCCCATCGACGTTAACGACTGGCCAAGCACAGGCTTTAGCCAATCATCGTGAGAGAGGCTTAACTCAGAAAATCAAATAAAGTGTTGCGATTGACCTTGGCGAACGCCGCCTGGGCGGCCTGCAGGGCCAGGGTTTTCGCATTGAGCCGCATCACCGTTGCCGCGACGTCGGTATCCTCAAGCGAGCTGCGCTCTTCACTGAGCTGGGTGGTCGCCTCGACCAGCGCGTCCGCGGCATCGTCGAGCTGGCCTGCACGCAGGCCCTGGGCGGCGCGTTGATTGGTAACGTGAACGACCGCCTTGTCGATGTCGTCGAGCGCCGTCGCCGCCGCGGTGCGGCGGGCATTGACGTCGTTGTTCGAGATCGCGGAGATCGCCTGGCCGATGATCCAGTCGAGGCTCTGACTGCCCTGCGACGTGGCGACACCGTCGAACACGTCGGAGCGTTGTGCCGTCGCAGGCAGTCGCTGGGTTGCCGAGGTCGAAATGCGGAGCGGCGCATCGGTCGGAAACAGCGCCTGCCCGGTCGGCGTCGTCGATGTGCTCAAATTGGTCAGCGAGTCGCGCAGCTGGTTCAGCTCGAGTACGATCGCCGAACGATCCGCGTCCGACACCGATTCGGTCCGGCCGGCCAGCGTCAATTCTTTTACGCGATTGAAGATGCCCCCCATGTCGCCCAGCGCGGTATCGACCTGGGCGGCGATCGACTTGGCGGTCTGGATGTTGCGAGCCCAGACTTCGGCATCGGCCTGCGCACGGCGAAGCTGGGCGATCCGCGCAGAAGCGATCGGATCGTCCGATGGCTTCTCGATCCGCTTGCCGGTCGAGATGTCCGACTGTGCGCGCGCCACATCGGCGCTGAGCGCCGACTGGCGATTGATTTCCGCCAAGGCGCGATATCGAGTTGCCGTAATCATCGCCTTTGTCCCCTAGAACAGGTTCAAGATTTCCTGGAGCGTCTCTCGGGCGACCTGAACGATCCGCGCCGAGCCGCTATAGGCCTGCTGAAAACGAAGCAATTGCGCCGCCTCCACGTCGAGATCGACGCCCGTGACTTCGTCCAGCGCCACCAGCGCTCCGTCCCGCTGGCTCGCCGTCGCCGCCTGTTCCGTCTTCGCGGCCGACACGGCATTGGCATGCGTGGAGACGAGCTGTTCCCATTTCGCCTCGGGGCCGTTCGCGTTGCGATAGGTGCGCAGCGCCAGTGCATTGCCGTTGGCGACACCTGCGGTTGAGGCCGCAGCGATCTTCGAAACGTCCGTCGTGGCGACCGCCAGGGTCGCCGCGGTGGTGCCAGTCATCAGCGCGGCGCCCGGATCGCCATTGCGGTCGACCCCGGCCATGTTCCACGTGTTGATCGTGTCGGCGAAGGTCTGCGCCGTCGCGTCGAGCGTTTCGCGACGCGAGGCGATCGTCGATGCGACGTCGACGAGGCCGGCAAGCAGGCCGGATTGCGGCGAGATGATCGCCTGAGCATTGATCCCGGATGCGACCAGCGACAAGCGGCCGTCGCTCGATTCAACAAGCCCGGCAAGCGCGACTTCGTTGCTGCCGGCCTCTATCAGGGGAGTCCCGGTGTTGCCGAGCAGATTGACACTGGCCTGGCCGTCGTCGGCGAGCTTGACGTCGACGCCGATCGTCTTCGCCAAATCCTGCAGCACCTTGTCGCGCTGGTCCATCAGCAGGGCCTGCCCCGCCGAGCCGGGCGAAGCGCGGCGCAGGCCGACATTGATCTGAGCCAGCGTCTTGAGGTTGGCGTTGAGCTGATCGACCGCGTTGCGCGCCGAGCCGGAAACACCCTCGGCCGCGGATGCCAACGCGTCCGATGTGACGCGGAACTGGTTTGCGACATCGTTCAGCGCGGAAAGCATCGTCCGGCGATTCGTGTCGCTCGAGACGTCGGCGCTCAGCGCCTCGGCGGAGGTGAAGACGGCGCTCATCTTTGCGCCGAGTCCGACATCGCTATCGTCAAGCGCACCTTCGGTAACGTCGAGCCAGGTCGCCTTCGCACCGGCGCGCTCGGCTTCGGAGCTGGCGAAGCGGGCGTAGGAGCTGCGATAGACGTCGAACACGCGATTGACGCTGCCGACATTGACTCCACCGAAAATGGCGGAGGAACGATATTGATAGTTGCTGCTCGAGGAGACGGCCGATTCCTTCAGAGTCACCGTGCGCCGGGTGTAACCCTCGGTCTCCGCATTGGAGACATTTTCGCCGACGGTGGAAAGCGCGGCGCGGTACGCAACGATTCCGGATCGGCCGATGGCGAGAAGATCGCTCATCAGCTCGTCCTAGCCTCAGGCCGGTCAGCCACCGCGCCCGCGGCTTCTGCCGCCGCGGCTGGCGAGCCGGGCACGGTCTTCGAAACACGCGCCTCGAATTGCTTGACGAGCAGCGCGGCGATGCCGACCGCGCCTTTGCCGGCGAGCTGGTCGGCGAAGTTGGCGTCCTGCATGTCGCGGAACTGGTCCGTGGCGTCGCTGCCGAACAGATCGTCCTCGGCCAGTTTCGCGTCGCGCGCCGATTTCAGAACCTGACGGGTGAAAACCGCCTCGAACTGCTTCGCCACGCTCTTCAGCTTGTCGAGCTCGCTCGCCTTTGTGTCGCCGAGGATGCTGGCCTTGAGGGAAACCCCATTGATCATAGCACGACGAGCTCCGCTTTCATCGCGCCCGCTTGCTTGAGCGCTTCCAGGATCGCGACGAGGTCACCCGGCGACGCGCCGATCGCGTTCACCGCCTTGACGATCTCTGCGAGCGAGGCGCCTGGTTGGAATTCGAACATCGGTCGGGCTTCTTGATCGACCTTGATCGCGCTGTTCTGCTGCACGGCGGTCTCGCCCCTGGAAAAGGGCCCGGGCTGCACGACCTGCGGCTTCTCGTCGACCTGGACCGTCATCTTGCCATGGGTGACCGCGACGGGCGAAATGCGCACCGCGCCGTTGATCACGACCGTGCCGGTGCGGGCATTGACGACGACCCGGGCCGGCGCATCGGCAGTGTCGACATCGAGATTTTCGATCTGCGACATCAGCGCGGTGCGGATCTCCGCCCCCTGCGGTGCCTGGATCGTGATTGTCGTCGCATCGATCGAGCGCGCAATCAGCTGACCGATGCGGCTGTTGATGGTCTGCGCGACGCGTTGCGAGGTCGTAAGATCCCCTTCGGCGAGGTCGAAACGGAGCTCGGACGATGTCGCGAAGCCGGCATCGACGCTGCGCTCGACGGTCGCTCCGCCAGGAATTCGGCCAGCGGTCGGAACATTGATCGTCAGCTTCGAGCCATCGGCGGCATCGACGCCGAGGCCCCCAACCGCGAGGTTGCCCTGCGCCATGGCGTATATCTGTCCATCGGCACCGAGCAGCGGCGCCATGATAAGCGTCCCGCCGCGCAGCGACTTTGCCTTTCCGAGTGCCGAGATCGTCACGTCCAGCCGCTGGCCAGGTTTGGCGAAGGCCGGCAGCTCCGCCGTCAGCATGACCGCTGCGGCGTTCTTCAACGCGGGATTGACCCCGGTCGGAAGCTGGAGCCCGAAGCGCGAAGCAACGCCCTTCATGCCCAGCGTCGAATAGTCGAGGCTGTCGTCACCGGTACCCGCAAGCCCGACGACGATGCCATAGCCGGTCAGCTGGTTGGCGCGCAGACCCTGGAATGTCCCGATGTCCTTGATCCGCTCGGCGTGGCCGGCGCCTGCCAGCGACAGACCCGAGAGGCAGAACAGGACGGTGATCAGGGCGCGATACATGAACGGCGTTTCCTCGAAAAGCTTTAGGCTCAGAATGGGCTCAACATGGTAAAGAAACGGTTGAGCCAGCCCGCGCGTGATCCCCGCGCGATCTCGCCCTTGCCCGAATAGGTGATGCGGGCATCGGCGACCCTGGTCGAAGCGACCCGATTATCCGGCCCGATGTCGGCCTGGCGGATGATGCCGCTGATCGCGATATTCTCGTCGCCGCGGTTGAGGGTCAGCAGCTTCTCACCGCGGACCAACATCGTGCCGTTGGGGAAGATGCGCTCGATCGTAACGCTGACCTCACCGCTGAGTTGGTTCGACTGCGCGGCGCCGCCCTTGCCGGCAAAGGTGCTGCCGCCGCTCGCGCTGACGTCGGTGGGATTGAAGAAGGATGCGGGGCCTGTCGTCGGCGGTGTCAGGCCGATATCGCCCTTGCGATCGGTCGACGCGCTGTTCGACTTGGAAGCCTGGGTTCGCTCGACGAGGGTGATCGTGACGATATCGCCCACCATCGCCGCCCGCGCGCCGCTGGTCAGCGCCGAATAGCCATTGGCTACCTGGAAGATCGCCCCGTTCCCCACCGGCGGCAGCGGGGCCGCCGCGAAGGTGGGCCGATAGTCCGGATCGCGCTTGCGCGGCTTGGCATCGGCGGCGGCGCCGATGGTACCGAGCAGGAAAGCAGCGACGAGGCCGAGCGCGATGACGCAGCTCCAGTCGGGATTAGATGTTCTGGTTGACATATTGCAGCATCTGGTCGGTCGAGGAGATCATCTTGCTGTTCACTTCATAGGCGCGCTGGGTCTCGATCATGTCGACCAGCTCTTCCACGATGTTCACGTTCGACGATTCGAGCGCACCTTGGCGGATCGCGCCCCGGCCCTCCGAATTGCCGGCGCCAACCTGAGCCTGACCCGACGACGCGGTTTCGGTGAGGACGTTGTTGCCCTCGGCAGCGAGGCCGGCCGGATTGACGAACCGCGCGATCTCGATCTTACCCAGTTCGGTCGGCTCGGTCTGGCCCGGTACATTGGCGCTGACGGTGCCGTCCGGGGCAATCGTGATTTTTTCTGCCCCCTCGGGCACCTGGATCTGCGGGATCAATTGGTAGCCGTCGGTGTTGACGATGGTGCCGTCCGACGACAGGTTGAAATTGCCATCACGCGTATAGCCGGTGCGGCCGTCGGGCAGCTGGATCTGAAAATAGCCCTGGCCCTCGACCGCAAGGTCGAACGCATTGGCAGTCGTTTGCAGCGACCCCTGCGTTTGAACCTTCGCGGTGCCGTTGATCTGGACGCCGGTGCCGAGGTTCGTTCCTGTGGCGAATTTGGTCGATTCCGACGAGGCGGCTCCCGGCGCGGTCAGCGACTGGTAGGCCAGCGTCTCGAAACTCGCGCGGTCGCGCTTGAAACCGGTGGTGTTCACGTTCGCCAGATTGTTGGCGATGACCTGCATGCGCATATTCTGGGCGTCGAGGCCCGTGCGCGCGACGTGCAAGGCTGCGTTGCTCATGGGACGTTACTCCTTCAAACTCAATCGAGGCTCATCAGGCCGGTCGACGCCTTGTCGATCTCCTGAGCCGCGCTCATCATCTTCACCTGCATTTCCCAGTCCCGGCTTGCCTCGATCATGTCGATCAATGTGGCCGAGACGTTGACGTTCGATCCTTCCAGCGCTCCCTGACGCACCGTCGCTTGCGGATCCGGCGCAAGCGTGCCGCCGCCCCGCACCCGGAACAGGCCGTCGACGCTCTTGGCGACATCATTGCCGTTGGTGGCGACCAGCTTGAGCCGGTCGATTGTCTGGATCTGCGTCGGATCGCCTCCCTCGGGCACGATCGAGATCGTGCCGTCGCCCGCAATGTTCAGCTTGTCATAAGGGGGAAGCGTGATCGGTCCGCCATCGCCGAGCACCGGATAGCCCTCTGGCGTGGTGAGCAGTCCACTCTCGCTGACCTGAAGGTCGCCGCGACGGGTATATGCCTCGTCGCCCTCGCGTCCCTGGACCGCCAGCAGCGTATCCTTGCCTTGGATGGAGACGTCAAGATCGCGGCTGGTCTGGGTGACGGTGCCTTCGGACATATCGGCCGAAACCACCTCGCCTGAGGTCGGGTTACGGCCTTCGAAGCCGGCGCCCTTGAGATAGAGCGCGGTGCTCGAGCTCATTTCGGCACGGAAGCCGGTCGTATTGGCGTTGGCCAGATTGTTCGCGGTCGTGGTCTGGCGGGCCATCGCCGCCCGCATCGCCGACAGCGAACTATAGATCAGCCTATCCATCGGCCGGCTCCCTCATCAGTTCCGGTTACGACCGCAGGTTCACGATGGTCTGGGTCATCGTGTTCGCTGCCTCGATCGCCTTGGCGTTGGCCGAGAAGTTGCGCTGCGCCTGGATGAGCGCGACGAGCTCCTCTGTGATGTCGACATTGGCCTGCTCTAGCGCGCCCGACTGGATCAAGCCGGTGCCATTAGCATTCGCCTCGCTGACGATCGCTTCGCCCGAGATGCCCGTGGAACCCCATTTGCTGTCGCCGAGCTGGCGCAGGCCCTCGGGGTTGGAGAAGGTCGCGAGGACGATCTTGCCGAGCGCCTGGGTGTCGCCGTTCGAGAAGGTCGCGGAAACGAGGCCATTGGCATCGACGGAGACGTTGTCGAGCTGGCCGGCCGCGAAGCCATCCTGGGTGAAGCTGGTCAGCGTGAACGGGGCCGAAGCCTGCTTTGTAGCGATGCCGAAGGTGAGGTCGAAGCCGATCAGCCCCGTCGAGCCGGTCGGGCTGACCGAGCTGGTGGTTACGGTGGCGGGTGCGGCACCGTTGACCTGGGTCAGCGTGCCCTGCGCGTCGAAGGTCAGCGTACCTGGAGCCGGCTGAGTCATCGCGGCCGTATCGTAGCTGATCTCCTTGTCGCCGATGAAGGTGTGGACCGTCCAGGTCGAGGTCGTCGTCGGCGGCATAGCGGCACTGTCGGGCGCGCTGCTACGGATATAATAGCTCGTCATGGGGAAGCTGTTGCCGGCCGCGTCATAGACGGTCGTGGTCGTCGACTGGTTGTAGCTGTTCGCGTCGAAACGGTCGAACGCATAGGTGTTGCCGCCGGTATAGACCTGACGCTGCGACGGGATGTCGGCCTCTGACGGGAAGGTGATCGACTCATCGACAGTCTGGGTCGCGGCCGAGGTGCCCGATGTCAGCGGCAGCTGGAGCGAGCGGGTCGAATTGAGACCGGTCGCGGTCAGCACGCCGTTCTGATCGGTCGGCAGGACCTGCAAATAGGCGCCCGACGAGTCGACGACGAAACGGTTGGCGTCGACGCGAAAACCACCGTTGCGGGTATAAGCGACCTGCGAGTTGGAGTTCGACGTGCGAGTCACGAAGAAACCCTGGCCCGAAATGGCGAGATCGAGCGACCGATCCGAATTTTCGAAGCCGCCCTGGGTGAACTGCTGATCGATGCCGCGCAGGCGCGTGCCTTGGCCGGCAACGGTGCTGGTCTGCAGCGGCGCCGAAGAGATAATGTCGCCGAACTCGGCAGTGCTCTTCTTGAAGCCGGTGGTGCCGACGTTCGCGACGTTGTTGGCGATGACCGAAAGCTCGGTCTGCGAAGCCTTGAGGCCGGAAAGCGCGGTGTAGAAGGACATGGCTGTTTAACTCCGTTTACCGAAATCAGGAAAGTTGAAGGGCGTCGGCGGGGTCGATCACGCCGAGTGAGGTGACAAGCTTGGTGGTGCCGCTGGCCGGCGACTGGACACCGTTGACCGTGGCCCAGCTCGAGGTGGTGACGTCGAGTTGCTGCGCGGCGGCATCCTTGGCGTTGACCGAGATCGTCAGTGGACCTGGCACGGCCTTGCCCTCGGCATCTTTGCCGTCCCAGTAAAAGGGGATATCGCCGGCGGCGGGGTTTACCGCCGATGCGTTGTAGACGACCTTGCCGCCGGCATCGACGAGGCTGATATCGACCCGCGACGCATCCGCCGGGATGGTGACGTTGCCGGCATAGGCGCCGTCCGACAGTGCCGAAGCCGTTCTGGACTGAACCAGCGCGGCCTTGCCGATCCAGCTCGCGGCGTCGCCGACGCGCGACTGGGCCAGGCTCGACTGGATCGATTTCAGCGACTGGTTCATCTCGGCGATGCCCGTCGTCGACGAGAATTGCGCCATCTGGGCAACCATCTGCGTGTTGTCGACCGGATTGAACGGGTCCTGGGTCGTCATCTGCGTGGTCAGCAGTTTAAGGAAGGACGATTGGTCGAGCGTGTTGTTCGTCCTCTTCGTCGCCGTTGCCGCGCCCGATGTCTGGCTGTTCAGGCCGTCGAGATAGCTGTTAGCGGTGGATATCGTCATTTGCCGATCCTCAGCGTGTCGAGAGTAAGCGTCTTGGCGGTCTGCATGACCTGGACGTTGTTCTGGTACTGGCGCGCAGTCTCCATCATCTCGACCAGCTCCTGCGCCTGATCGACCCCGGCCTCCCAGACATTGCCGTCCTTGTCGGCCTTGGGGTGATTGGGGTCGTAGCGCTTGGTCGGCTCGAGATTGGAGGCGACGACTTTGTCGACCTTGACGGTTGCGACGCCGGGGCTGTCGGTGACCGATGAGAAGACCGGCTTAATCGCGCGGAAGGCTTCGGCCTTGCTACCGGCGACCGATCCCGCATTGGCCAGGTTCGAAGCGGCGGTGTTGAGCCGGACCATCTGCGCAGACATCGCGCGGCCGGCAATGTCGAAGACCGAGAGATTGTTGGCCATGCCTTATTCTCCCTTCAGGGCCGACATGATCGTGCCGATCCGGCCCTCGAGAAAGGACAGGGTCGTGCGATACTGGACGGCATTTTGAGCGAACTGATTCTGTTCGGTGGACAGTTCGACGGTGTTGCCGTCGAGCGAGCTCTCGAGCGGCACGCGATAGGCCAAATGCGCACTCGCGGCCTGTTGCGCGGAGACGCCGCTGCTGCCGGTGGCGTCGGCGAGCGCCTTCTGGAAGTCGATGTCGCGCGCCTTGTAATTCGGCGTCGCGGCGTTGGCGATGTTCGAGGCGAGCATCGCGAGCCGTTGCGAACGGATCTGCAGTGCCGCTCCATGCACCCCGAAAAGCTCTTCGGCCATTTTTCGCTTCGTCCTCTAAAGTCTCGACTCGTGCCGCCGTTACTGTGTTCGAACAGGCTCGTCGGCTTGCCTTGCACAACCACCCAAGCAACTGCCGTGCCAAACGAGGTTAACGAGGCGAAAACCTCGAATATTATTGGCATTTTAAGCGCTGGCGGCAGCTTATTGCCGGGGGCGGCAACTATTTGCCGGCCCTCTTTGCCGGTCTTCTCGCGAGGGCCGGCGCAACAGGCCGGAACCGTTCGGAGCGTCGAGGAAAATATGTTCCTGTTGGATCAGATTGCCCGTTACGCCGATCCCACCGCGATCATAATCGTAGTCGGCGGCACATTGCTGGTCGGCCTGTTCCGCGCGCCAAAGAGCCATTTCGGCCGTGCCTTCTCCGCCCTTTCGATTCTCGGGAAGGCTGATCCGGTTGCCGATGCGGCCGCTGCGCGTGTCTCGGTCAGCCGGATAAGGGAGCTCACCGAGCTGCGCAGCATCAGCTGCGTGGACCGGGTCGAGACGGCGCAGCGCTTCCTGCTCCGCGCGGCGCGCGCGCTTTCCGACATAGCTAGCTCGGCAGACTTTGCGCGCTGGGCCGCAGACGATATCGGGGCACGTCGCGCCCGCCACCAGGCGGCTATCGAGATATGGCGGGGCATGGCCGAAGCAGCACCGGCGATGGGCATGATCGGTACAATAATCGGCCTGGTCCAGATGTTCGCCCATATGGACGACCCGGGCAAGATCGGCCCCGCTATGGCGGTTGCAATGCTGACCACGCTTTATGGGGTCATCATCTCATCAGTCGTTGCGGGCCCGATCGCGGGGCGGCTGGAAAGCCTCTCGGAGGCCGAACTGGCCTGGCAAAGCGCCGCATGTAAGCAGCTCGAGCTCCTGGCATGCAGGGAGCTTGACGATCTCGCGGGGCGGCCGCCCGCGCGGCCCCAGATGCGGACCGCGGCATGAAGCGAGCGCTGCCGCAGCGCTGGGTGCTGAGCTTCGCCGATCTTACGCTACTCCTGCTCGCCTTCTTCGTCATGATGCAGGCGCAGGTCGGCGACCGGCTCAAGCTTGCCGCCGGTATCCGCGATGCCTTTGGCGGCGATGCGGGCACGGCCGGAGCCGACCGGCTCGAGCACGGCTACCAAGCCAGTGCGATCTTCGAGGCCGGCGAGGCGATATTGAAGCCCGCGGTCTCCGCCGAGCTCAGGAAGAAAGGCGCCGAGGCCGCCCGGGCCGGGGGGCGGGTGATTGTCGCCAGCCAGGGCCGTGTGGGTGCGACCGCCCGGCTCGACAGCTGGGAACTGGCCGCCGCGCGCACCGCCGCCGTCGCGCGCGCGCTTCGCGCCGGCGGCCTCAGAGACGATCGAATCGAGATCACGATGCCGCCTGTCGGCGCAGACGAGACGGCGAAGGGCCAGCGCATCCTGGTCCAGCAGCTCCACGCACCAGTACGCTGATCGCCACACGGGGGGCTGCCGCCTCCCGAGGCGCGACACGCGCGTTACCCGCATCTCGCTGGCATCATGTTCGGCAGCGGGTAAAGATCCGTTCGACGATGACCCACCTGTCTCCAAGTCCATTGGCTCGCGGCGTGGCGCTGCCGCTGGGGATTGCCACCCTCCTCGGCCTCGTCTTACGGCTGCTCGCGGCGCGAGGAGACTTCTGGCTGGACGAGGCCTGGTCGGCAGTGTTCGCTCGCGACGCAGCGACGCCCGCAGGCGTCTTCTTCGCCATCAATCACGACAACAACCATTTTCTCAATACGCTATGGCTCCAGCTCACAGGCTGGGGCAATTCGCCGATGCTCGGTCGGGCGCTGTCCATCGGGTGTGGAGCGGCAAGCGTCGTGATGGCGGGGCTGATCGGAGCACGCCGCGGGCCCATCGCAGCTCTCGTAGCGGCGCTGCTCTTTGCGGTATCGCCTGCACTCGTCACCTACGGGTCGGAAGCGCGGGGCTATGGTCCGATGCTGCTTGCCTTGCTGACAGCGATCTGGATCGTCGATCGCGCCTTGTTCGGCATAGCCATCCGCCCGGCGCCGATCTGGTTGGGTATCGTGGCCCTGCTAGGTATGCTTGCCCACCCTTCGATGATGATCGGCGTGGCAGCGCTTGCCGGCTGGGTGGCGGTCGAGCAGTGTCGACATCTTCCCGTCCCCAGCGCCCTCCGCGCCACTATCGGCTTGACCGGCCGCGCGATCGCGGCGGTCGCCGCCGTGCTACTGCTGATAGCCATCAGCGCCTGGGCCAGCCCGATGGGATTCCGGATGGGTATTCAGACGGAATTCGCGCTTCGCCCGTTCGGCGCCGCACTTGCTTCAATCCTTGCCAATAGCGTTGGATGGCCCTTCGAATCCGGCATGGCTCCGCTTCTATTGCTCGCGCTTCCGATACTGTTGCTATGGCGGCCGGAGCTGCGTGATCGAGCGCCCATTTACGGGATCGCGATCATTGGCCTGCCGCTCCTCGTCGCCTTCGCCCGCCCGGACAATGCTGCCTATCCGCGGTACTATCTGCTCAGCGGCGTCGCCCTGCTCCTGCTGGTCGGGGACCTCGCCGCGACGGCATCGGCAAAGGGCCGGTGGTTATGGGCCATACTTCTGATCGGCCTGCTGGCCGGCTCGCTCGCCCTCGACGCGCAGCTAATCGCCAATCGTCGTGCGGATCCAGGCCGTGCGGTAGCCGCTATCGCCGCCCGTGCGCCGGGAGGATCGATGGTGATGATCGACAACCCGCGCGACTACGCTGTTCTTCATAGCGCCGCTGCGGTACGCCGTTATCGCCTCGGCATCGTCCAGGGCTGCGGAGACACGCCCTTCCTTTTCCTAGAACGCAATCGGCCTGATCCCTTTCCGGCCCTGGCGATGCGGTGCGGCGCTGTCTTCCGTCCTGTCACAACAAGCCTGACGGAAGGTTTGTCCGGCATGGACTGGCGGCTCTATGGGCGGGTCGGACCGCGTGCCAGGACGGCGCTCGGCAACGGCGTGGTTACCCGCGCTGGTCATCGGGACGTTAACTAAATCTTTCCTTCTCGCGCGTAGAAACCCGACCATGAACCGGAGTTTCGCCATGGTCCGTGCCGCACTTCTTCCTCTCGCGCTGCTCGTCGCCACGCCTGCTCTGGCTCAGTCCGCGCTTCCACCCGCGCAGGATCTCAACCAGCTCGAACAGATCGTGGTAACGACGCTGGGCGCCGATGTCGGTCAGCCCGGCGGCCCGCTCGCCCGGATCGATCGTCGCATGAGGCTCGCCGCCTGTCCCATCGGCATCCAGGTCGATCCGCCGAGCGCAGGGGCCGTGACGGTGCGCTGTACCACGGCTGGCTGGCGGCTTCGCATCCCGCTGATGCGGCCGGCAGACGGCTCCGCCGGACAGCAGATGGCGCTGGCGAGACCCGCCGACATCCGCAAGGGCGATCCGGTCCAACTGGTCGCCCGAGCGCGCACCTTTTCGATCAGCGTCGACGCGACGGCGCTCGAAGATGCGAATATCGGAAGCCGCATCCGGGTAGCAACTAATTCAAAAGGCTCAACTATCTTCGGCGAAGTCGTCGATGTCGGCCGCGTCAGCCTGATCGGATTTAAATAAACTCGAAACCCGCCGTTATATAGAGGTGAGGTGGAAGTGCGGCCTTCGGGCCTGATGTGAAAGGACGAATCATGATCAATGGGGTAGGATCGGCCAACCCGACCCGCATCGGTCAAAACAAGGACGAGAAAGTCGGTGCCACAGCACCGGCCGCGCCCGTCGAGGTCAGCACCAGCAAGGCGTCGATGGCGCCATCGCTGGTTGCTGCGCTTGCGGAATCTGGTCCGCCGGTCAACGACGAGAAGATCAAGGCGATCCGCCAAGCAATCGCTTCGGGTCGATATCCGATCGACGCCAAGGCAATCGCCGCAAGGATGATCGCACTCGATCTGCCCAAGGCGACGTTGTGAACCAGACTGTCGAGCGGTTGATCGGAGCGAGCACGGCGTTGATCGCCGCGCTTGACGCGCATGATGTCGACGCGATCGAAACGGCCCTTCCGGCCTATGATGAGAGCGTCGCGGCGCTGAAATCCCCCGGTGACTGGCAACGGTCACCGGGGCTTTTCGTGCGCCTGAAACACGCCCTGGATTTAGCAGAAGCTGCGCGAATCCGCATCAGCATGATGGCCGATGCCAATCGGCAGCGCGCCGATTTCCTGGCAGCGGCCGCGGGCCGCTTCGATTGCATGCCCGTCACCTATGCTCCGAGCCGTTGATCGGCGTGCAGAAAATCGCCTGAACGGCGAGGTTGGTCATCAATTTTTGCTGGCGGAGACGGGCCAGGCCTTTGGCGGCAAGGAATATTTTCGCCGCTGAGCATCGTATGATCGCGCACCGCCTTTTTGCTATCGAGCTTCTCGCGGCTGACCGTCAAATCCTGGACAGGGCGAACAGCAGAGCCAGCGCGAGCTCGATCGGTCCTACAACCGTCATCACCCTCCGCAAGCCGCCTGCGACATCGACTTGATCCACGATCCGCAGATGCGCGAGCGAGACGGCGAGCCCTTTCACGCTCCCCTTTTAGACGAAAGTCCTGGTTCGCGTTCCGCCCGGCGACCTAAAGCTTTGCCGGATCGGTCGTTACTAACTCAAAATTAACCACGCTTCGGGCATCTCTCGCGTAGCAGTCTACGTGGAGGCTAACGGAAAGAGATGGCTGGAGCAGGGTCTGGTACCGGTCTTCCGCTCGCCTCGCGCCGACCTTCGCCGAAGGGTTTTTGAATCATGGCGGCACCGGCTTCGATTACGAAAAAATTATGGGCGGTGACCGGCCGCAGCGCCATCCTGCCGCTCGCGACGTTGCTGCTCGTAGGCCTGATGGTGATACCGGTGCCGGCCTTCGCGCTCGACATGGGCTTCATCGCCAACATCATGATCAGCCTCGCTGTCCTGATGGTAGCACTTAACGCGGCCAAGCCGCTGGACTTCTCGTCTTTCCCCACGGTGCTGCTGTTCGCCACGCTGTTCAGGCTGGCGCTCAACGTCGCCTCGACCCGCGTCGTGCTGGTTGATGGGCATCAGGGCCCAGCGGCCGCGGGCCATGTCATCGAAAGCTTCGGCAATTTCCTGATCGGCGGCGACTATGCGGTCGGCCTTTTCGTGTTCGGCATCCTGATGGTGATCAACCTCGTCGTGATCACCAAGGGCGCCGGCCGTGTTTCGGAAGTGTCCGCCCGCTTCACCCTGGACGCGATGCCGGGCAAGCAGATGGCGATCGACGCCGATCTCAACGCCGGCTTGCTGACCCCCGATGAAGCCAAGGCCCGCCGCCAGGAAGTCGCCACCGAAGCCGACTTCTACGGCTCGATGGACGGCGCATCGAAGTTCGTGAAGGGTGACGCGGTCGCCGGCGTGCTGATCCTCGTCATCAACATCCTCGGCGGTCTGATCCTCGGTACGCTGAGCCACGGCCTGTCGCTATCCGAAGCGGCCTCGACCTATATCCTCCTCGCCATTGGCGACGCGCTCGTCGCTCAGGTACCGGCGCTGCTGCTCTCAATCGCCGCCGCGTCCATCGTCACCCGCGTCTCCTCGCCGCTCGACCTTGCCGGCCAGATCACCAGCCAGTTCGGCTCCGCCCGTGCCTGGATACCCGTCGCCGTCATCCTGTTCCTGATCGGCATCGTCCCCGGCATGCCGCACTTCATGATCCTGTCTGCCGCCGCCGTCGCAGGCTTCATCGCCTGGAGACTGCGCAAGGCGAAGACGATCGAAGCACAGATCGAGGTCGCCAAAGCCGAGGCAGAAGCTGCCCAGCCCCCCATTCAATCCAACGCGATCGACTGGAACGAGATTTCCGACGGCGCCGCTCTGGGCCTGGAACTCGGCTATGGGCTCGTCAGCCTTGTCGATGATCGCAAGGGCGCTCCTTTGATGGCCCGCATTACCGGTATCCGTCGTCAGCTCTCGCGTGAGCTCGGGTTCGTCGTGCCGCTGGTCCGCGTTCGCGACAATCTCAGCCTGCCGCCCAACGCCTATCGCATCACCGTGGCCGGCGTCATCATGGGGGAGGACGAAGCCTTTCCGGACCAACTCCTCGCACTCGACAGCGGCGATCTCGAAGGCAAGGTCGAGGGTCGCGAGTGCCGTGATCCGAGCTTCGGCCTCGAAGCCGTATGGATTTCGCCCGAGAAGCGGGGCGACGCGATCGTTGCCGGCTATACCGTGGTCGATCCGGCGACCGTCGTCGCGACCCACCTGAACCAAATCATCGCCGGTGCCGCCGCCGACCTGTTCGGCATGGACGAAGCGCAACGCCTGCTCGATGCACTGAAGGAGGCTGCGCCGCAGCTCGTCGCCGGCCTGACGCCGACCCCTCTCAATCTCGCGCAGATCGCGGCCGCCTGCCGCGCGTTGCTGGCGGAGGGCGTTCCGCTGCGCGACTTCCGCCGCATCGCCGAGTCGATGGTCGACTCCGCCGGCTTCGCCAGCGATGCCGACGCACTGGTCGAGGCGATCCGGGCGAAGATTGGCGCATTGATCGTGCAGACGCTGGTGCCAGTGAAGATGCCGCTGCCGGTCGTCACGCTCGACGCTGGCCTCGAGTCGCTGCTTGCCCAAGCGGTCCGCGCCTCGCCCGGCGCGGTGCATCCGTTCGAGCCTGCGCTCGCCAACCGCATCGTTTCGGCGATCACGGAGGCTTCGATGCCGCTGGTCAACAGCGCGACACGCTTCGCGGTCGTCACTTCGCCGATCGCCCGCCGAGCGCTCGCTCGGCTTCTCAAGCCGCACCTGCCGGAAACGCCGGTGCTGTCCTTCCTCGAAATCCCGGACGGCAAGGCCGTCGAAGTGGCGGCGGTCGTCGGTGGCGGCCCGGCCAATCAAGGTAGCGCCGGCGCGATCAGCACCCGGCCGATGGAGACGGCTGAATGACCATTGTTCGCAACAATCGGAGCGATATGCCGGCCACCGCGGCGCAGCAGCGCAGCGCCCGCGTTATCAGCATCGCCTGCGGCCGCAGCGGCGTCGGCAAGACGACGGTCGCGGCAAACCTGGCACTTTCGCTCTCGCGCCTGCGCCGGCGCGCCATGATTGTCGACTGCGATCCCGGGCCGGCCGACGCCACCCGCCAGATGGGCTTCAATCCGCCTGAGTCGATCGACGACGTCATCGGCGGACGCCTTACTATCGACCAGATCGTTGTCGATGGCCCCGATGCGCTGTTCGTGGTCCCCGCCGGGCCGGTCGATGCTGCTGGCCGCGTGGATCTCGCCGCGCGGCTCAAGCTTGCGGACGCTTTCCGTCCGCACCGTCGCTCGCTCGACTATGTCATCATCGACACGCCGGGAAGCGCTGACCCGGACACGCTCGACATGGTTGCGTCGGCCGACCTCGCCATGGTGGTGCTGGCGCCGGATGCCGATCGCTTCATGGACGCCTATGGCACCGTCAAGCTGCTTGCCAGCGAGCATGGCGTCCGCGACATCGCAATCGTGACCAACCGCATCGCCGACGAAGCGATGGGCCGCGAACTCTTCCGCCGCTTCCGCGACATCTCGGCCCGTTTCCTCCCCGACACCAGGCTCAGCTATCTGGGCGGCGTGCCGCGCGATGAAAGGGTGCTCACCGCCGCCGCGCGCCAGCGTCTGGTGGTCGACCAATATCCGAATGCGCGCGCCGCGCAGGCTTTCGACCATCTCGCTCGCACCATCGACATGCTCGAAGTGCCGGCGATGACGGGTGGAGATTGCTTCTTCGGCATGGAGGCTGTTGTCCGTGCTAGCTGAATCCGGCCATGCGACGGTGACGACCTATGGCCGCCGGCCAAACCGGCCGAAGGCCGAGGATCTCGTACGCGCGCACATGCAGCTGGTCCGCAAGATCGCCTGGCACGTCCATGGCCGCGTCTCGACGGCAATCGACGTCGAGGACCTCATCCAGATCGGCATGATCGCGCTGGTCGAGGCGGCCAACGGCTACGAAGATCGCGGTCACGCCTTTTCGACCTACGCATCGATGCGAGTACGCGGCGCAATGATCGATCATCTCCGCCGCCATGCCGCGAAGAGCCGGGGCGCGATGACCAAGCGCCGCGCCCTGCTCAACGCGAAGGCAGAATTCGAAAAAACTCATGGCCGCAGCCCCAGCGAATCCGAACTGGCTCAGGCACTCGGCTTGGACGGCGCGGCCTTCCGCGCCCTCCTCAACGAGACAGCCGCGACCTATCAGGAGTCGCTCGACGAGGTCTATTCGGACCAGTCGATGTGGTTTGCCGATCTCGAGGACCGGGTCGATCAGACGATCGAGCGCGAAGAATTGGGTGCAGCGCTGGCGGCGCACATCGCCGAATTGCCCGAGCGCGAGGCCATGGTGCTGCAACTCTATTTCGTCGAGGAGATGAACCTCGAGGAAATTGGTCAGACGCTGGGCATCGGCGCAGCCCGCGTCTGCCAGATCAAGAAGGCTGCGCTCGACAAGCTGCGAGGCTCGTTGAAGGACTGGAAATAGCCCTCATGCTACAGTCGCCGCCGGGATGGCAGCGGGAAGCGCCGTTCTATTTTCGTCTGCTCTCCATGAACGCCTCGATCCGGGCCATCTTCATTCCAAGCTCGTAGAACCGGGCGTTGTTCTCGGCTTTGTCGGAATTCACCGCTTCGACCACCTTGTTCACTGGATCGCGCGCGAGCAAACCTGCCTGTAGCGCCTCCATCCGGTGCTGGAGCTCCGAGCTCGTGACCGGCGCTGAGGCGGCTTGCGCCTGCTGCTGTGCAAGCAATTGGGTCTGTTTTTCTCGCAGTCGCTCCAGCTCTTTGATCAGCCTTGTGGCATGGTCGACCTGCCGCTGCTTCTCGCGCGCGTCGGCAATGACGAGTTCGGCCGACATGATCGTCCGTTCGGCGACAATCAGACCGGCTGCGGACAGCACGCTCGAGAACAGGCCGAGACCGATCGCTGCCTTGCCCAGCCTGCCGACAGGGCTCGCAACAGCGATCGGCGCCGGGGCAGGCGCGACGGAACTGTCCGCGGGGCCGGCATCTTGCGGCTCTTCAGCGAGAAACTTGACGCTATCGCGTTCCGCGCCGGCCTTCTCGGGCACTTCCGGTTCTCGTACCGCTTCTTGGACTTCAAGCGGCTCGACCGTCAGCGTCGCGGCCCCCGCCCCCGAAGCGGGCTCGACGGACGCCGCTTCGTCCTCTTCAGGCGCATCGTCGAACGCGAGGACTGAAGGTGCGGGACTTCCGGCGGCGGGCGTCACGGGGCTGCTGGTTACAGGGATCGCGTCGAGTTGCTCAAGTGCCTTGAGCGCTGCGTCGAAGCCGCTGCCATTCGAAGCCGGGGTCGCATCCATGGAGTGCATCCTGTCGATGAATCTAGTCATAAGCTGCGCGGTTTGAGCCGCCGCCGTAGGCGGCTCGCGACCAGCGCGGAAGAAAAAGGCCCCCGGCGCAGGTGAGCTGGCGCCAGGGGCCCGTTAGACGGCCGAGGTGTGGAGGCCGTCTATTCCTTAACGAAGCAGGCTCAGGACGCTCTGGCCATTCTGATTGGCCTGGGCGAGCATCGCGGTCGAAGCCTGGGACAGGATCTGCGCCTTGGCGAGCGCCGTCGATTCCGCCGAGAAGTCGGCGTCCTCGATCCGCGAGCGGGCCTCGGACAGGTTGGTGACATTCTGGGTCAGCACGTTGACGGCGGCGTCGAGGCGGCTCTGGATCGAACCAAGGCCGGCGCGGACGGTGTTGACAGAGGTCAGCGCGGTATCCGAAGCAGTGATCGCGCTCGATGCATTGGCAGCCGTGTCGACGAGCACCGTCGTGGCATAGGCCGCAGCGACGTTGGCGAGGCTACCGATCGAGAGCGACGTGGTATCGCCCGAGTTGATGCCGGTCTGGATCGAGAAGCTCGTCGCGGCCGAAGTCGAGAACAGCGTGTTGCCGTTGAACTTGGTGTTCGTGACGACGTCGGTGATCTGCGACTGGAGCGCGGCGACTTCGGTCTGCAGATTGGCGCGGTCGCTGCTTTGATAGGTGCCGTTGGCGGCCTGCACAGCCAGTTCGCGGATACGCTGCAGCATGTTGCTGACTTCGCCCAGCGCGCCTTCGGCGGTCTGCGCCAGCGAGATGCCGTCATTGGCATTGCGGATCGCCGCGCTCAGGCCACGAATGGACGAGGTCATCGACGAAGCGATGGCGAGGCCGGCGGCATCGTCCTTCGCGGAGTTGATGCGCTTGCCGCTCGACAGCCGCTCCATGGCGATGGCCAGGCCCTTATCGGCGAGGCGGCCCGCATTCTGCGAACGAAGCGATGAAACGTTGGTGTTGATAACAGCCATTAGATAATCCTTCCGCTACTACTAGGCGTGCCGGCTAACTGACCGTTCTCGCCACGAATGCGGTAACGACCCCTCAAATCGGGGCTTAAGGAAGAAAGATGGTTAAGCTGGGTTAACCTTAATTTTTGTCGGCGCGGATGGGTTCCTTACGCGCGCGCGTTGTCTAGCCTCAATCGCCGGCAGCGACATCGGTCGCTGGGAGCGAAAAACAAACGGCCAAAAACCGAAACGGCCCCCGATGCAGGTGCACCGGGGGCCATCTCGGCCAGCAATTGAGAAGGTCATATTTACTGCTGGAGCAGCCTCAGCACGCTCTGCTGGCTCTGGTTCGCCTGGGCAAGCATCGCGGTCGAGGCCTGTGACAGGATCTGCGCCTTGGCGAGGTTGGTCGATTCCACCGAGAAGTCAGTATCCTCGATCCGCGAGCGGGCCTCGGAAAGGTTCGTGACATTGGCCGTGAGCACGTTGACCGCGGCGTCGAGACGGTTCTGGTTCGCGCCGAGATTGGCGCGGACGTTCGCAACCTGCGTGAGCGCGGTATCGGACGCTGTGATTGCGGCAGAGGCGTTGGTGACCGTGTCGACCAGGACGGTGGTGGCATAGGCTGCGGCGACGCTGTCGAGGCCGCCGATCGCGATCGAGGTGGTGTCGCCCGAGTTGATGCCGGTCTGGATCGAGAAGCTCGTGCCGGTCGACGTCGCCGAGAACAGCGTGTTGCCGTTGAACTTGGTGGCCGTGACGATATTGGTGAGCTGCGCCTGCAGCGCGGCGACCTCGGTCTGCAGGTTGGCGCGGTCGCTGTTCTGGTAGGTGCCGTTGGCGGCCTGCACGGCCAGCTCGCGGATACGCTGCAGCATGTTCTGCGCCTCGCCAAGCGCGCCTTCCGCCGTCTGCGACAGCGAGATGCCGTCATTGGCGTTGCGGATTGCGACGGTCATGCCGCGGATCGACGCGGTCATCGAGGAAGCGATGGCGAGGCCGGCGGCGTCGTCCTTCGCGGAATTGATGCGCTTGCCGCTCGACAGGCGGGCCATCGCGGTCGCCATGTTCATGTCCGAGAGGCGGCCCGCATTCTGGGCACGCAGCGAAGAGATGTTGGTGTTGATGACGGTCATTGGATCAGTCCTTATCCTGTGCAAGGGGCGATGATCCGGTGCTGGCCGTTCTCGCCTCGATCCCATTAACGGCCGTGCTTACCCGGGCTTTAACCAGAAAGATTCACCATGAGTCGAATTTTCAGTTTATCTAATTGATATAACTAGATATTTTTTAAGGCACTCTGAACCTAAGCCTGGATTTTCTTGGGCCCGCCTATGACTTCGGCCTGTCCATCGCCAAGCGTGCGGCAAGATTTTGCCGCCTGCTACCAAAGGCTAAGCAGCTTCTTGCCGGGGATATAATTCGAGTATTTTCAAACGGATAATTCCGTCCTCCCACGGGCGGGCGCGAGATGCGCGCGCGCCGCCACCCGCGGCGCGCGGTATATTAAGACTTTCGTAGTTAATTGGCTGGTAATCATAGCCGTAGGGAAATTGGCGTGGTGGCACGTCGATCCGGCGAGGTCAGGCAATGGCGATGATCGGCATCAGTGAGAAGGCGCAGGGCTCCCACCCGACGCTGGTTGCATGGCTAGCCGGTGCCGGCATCGAGGCATCGCTGATTGATCCGGCCGCGGTTCCGGTTCGCGACGTGCCGCGTATCCTTCACCTCACCGAGAAAAACCTCGCCCGCCACCATGATCTGCTGATCGACTTTGCCGACGGCACACCATCCTATCGCCGCGCCAAGATCGGCCGCCCCGCCACGATCGTCTTCGGCTTCGAGGATATGAGCTTCGGCCACGCACTGATCGCCGAATTGATCCGTCCCCGGATGATGCCTGCCTGCGGCGAGCCGGAGAGCGCGCGGCTGCTGCAAATGGCCGCACGCGTCGCGCGAAGCGACGCGACCGTGCTGCTGCTGGGGCAAACAGGGACGGGCAAGGAAGGCCTAGCCCGCTACATCCATGCGGTCAGCCCGCGCGCCGACAAGCCCTTCGTCGCGGTCAACTGCGCCGCACTGCCCGAGACCATGCTCGAGGCCATGTTGTTCGGTCATCAGAAGGGCGCTTTCACTGGTGCTACCGGGAACGGCGAGGGCCTGTTCCGCGCCGCGGATAGCGGCACGCTGCTGCTTGACGAAATCGCCGAACTGCCGCTCGCACTCCAGGCCAAGCTGCTCCGCGCGCTGCAGGAGCGCGAGGTTCTGCCGGTCGGCGCCACCGCTCCGATCCCGGTCGACGTCCGTATCGTCGCCGCAGGCAATCGCGATCTGGCCTCCGAAGTCGAGGCAAGCCGCTTCCGCGCCGACCTCTATTGGCGCCTCAATGTCATGCCGATTGCGCTGAAGTCACTCGCGCAGCGCCGTCAGGACATTCGTGCGATCACCGCCGCGCTGCTGCTTCGCCATGTCCCCGCCCACCAGGAGATGGCCTGGCCGACCTCGCGGGCGCTCGACCGGCTGATGGGCCATAGTTGGCCCGGCAATGTCCGCGAGCTGGAGAATGTTCTTCAGCGCGCGCTCCTCATGCGCGAGGGCGATCGGATCGATATCGACGACCTGATGATCGACACTGCCGTCGCGCATCCGGTACCGGCGAACAACGATACGATCATCGCCACCACGCCGGCGCCCGCGGCTGCTTCCGCGATGGTCGAACCGAGCCCGATGAAGCTCGCCGACGCGCGACGGCTAAGCCAGGCTCGGGCGATCGAGGAAGCTCTTGCCGCAACCGGCGGCCACCGCCTCCGCGCCGCCCAGCGGCTCGGCATTTCCGAACGCACGCTGCGCTACCGCATGGCCGACATGCGCGCCGTGGCTTGAGGGAGGGCTAGATGACCACCATCAATACCAGCAACCTCATGGCGATGCGCAACGCCATCCTGCAGCAAAACGCCGCGCTGCAGAAGGCCGCCGCCGCCCCCGCCCCCGGTCCGCTGGAGGGCGTCAACAAGATCGGCGGTGCGACCACCACGCCCGACGGCAATTTTGCGACGACCTTGCGCGGCGCGCTGACCGAGGTCAACGCGCAGCAGGCCAAGTCCAGCGCGATTACCGCCAGCTACGAGCGTGGCGAGACTACCGACATCGCTGCCGTCATGCTCCAGCGCGAGCAGGCGAACATCGGGTTCCAGGCCACGCTGCAAGTCCGCAACAAACTCCTGTCCGCCTATAAGGACATCATGAGCATGCCGGTATAATCCATGGCTGATATCATCCCCTCCTCCACCGCTTCGGCCCCGGCCGTTCAGGCACCGTTCTTCGGGGGCGCCACCGCCGGAACGATGCTCGAACGGGTCAAGGGCCTGACCGCCCAGCCCGCGATCCAGCGCAGCCTGCCGATGATCGGCCTCGTGGCGCTGCTCGGCTTCGCCGCATTGCTGTGGTCGATCATGGCCGAAGCTCCGCAGCGCGACCTGTTTGCGGGCATGAGCGACGGTGACAAGGCCGCGGTCGCGGAGGCTCTCAAGGCTGCGAACATCCCTTATCAGATCGATCGCCAAACCGGATCGGTCACGGTTTCCGAGACCAGCTTCTACCAGGCGAAGATGCTCCTCGCCCAGCAGGGACTTCCGAAATCGGCGCCGAGCGCCGACGAGATGATCTCCTCCTTGCCGCTGGGTGCGAGCCGCGCGGTCGAGGGCGAAAAGCTGCGCAGCGCCCGCGAGATGGATCTCGCGCGCACAATCGAGGCGATCGATGCCGTCGAGAGCGCCAGGGTCCATGTCGCGGCCGGCCAGCCTACGGTATTCCTGCGTGATGAGGCCAAGCCCCAGGCGTCGGTCATGCTGCGCATGCGCGCCGGCCGTACCCTTGCGGACTCCCAGGTTCAGGCGGTCGTCAACCTCGTCGCTTCATCGGTACCTAATCTGACGCCTGACAGCGTTTCGGTGGTCGATCAGGCCGGCCGTCTGCTGTCTGCCTCCGGCCGCGATCCGCTCAGCGAGGCATCGACGCGCCAGGTCGAAATCCAGAACAAGATCGAACAGCGCTATCTCGACGCGATCAACAAGATACTCGCGCCGATCGTCGGACCCAGCAATTTCACCGCCGAGGTGCATGCCGACGTCGATTTCACCCAGACCCAGGCGACCCGTGAAAGCTATCCGAAGGACAATGCGGTCGTTCGAACCGAGCAGGGAAGCTGGACCGGCGACAAGGCCGCGGGCGAAGCATCGGGCATTCCGGGCGCGCTCTCCAACCAGGCACCCGCCGCCAGCCAGGTGACTGCGGCGCCGAACCAGACGCTGCCCGCGACCGCCGGGACGACCGCCGCAGTCGAAGGGGCCAAGACTTCGGAGAACTACAACCGCACCTATGAGCTGGGCCGCGAAGTCTCGGTCACTCAGAATGCGATCGGGAACGTCAAGCGTCTCTCGGTGGCCGTCGCGCTGCGCGAAGGCAGCCGCAAGTTCAGCCGCGCCGAACTTGCCTCGATCGAATCGCTGATCCGCGGCGCGATCGGGGCCGATCAGGCTCGCGGCGACGTCGTGGCGCTCTCGGCCCGCAGCTTCGCGGTTGCCGAGGACGCCGAAGCCAAGCCGAACTGGTGGGACGCTCCATGGATCTCGACCATCGCCCGAAACGTATCGGCGCTGCTCGTCGTCGCCCTGCTCGTCTTCGGCGTCGCCAAACCGCTGCTCAAGCGCCGCGCGGCATTAGCGGAGGAAAAGAAGGCCGCTATCGAGGCGATGGTTGCCTCGGGTGGCCGCCTGCCCGCCAACGCCAGCCCGGCTGTCCGCCAGGAGATCGCCTCGGCACTCGCCCAGCAGGCGCTGGTCGATCCCAACAGGCCGGTCACGCTCGACATGATCGAGGCGACACCCGGCTATGCCAACCGCGCCGAGTTGATCCGTAACTTTGTCCGCCAGGATCCTGACCGTGCGGCGCTGGTCGTCCGCGATCTGATCCGTGCCGATATGCCTGGAGCCGCCTGATCCATGTCCGAAGAGAGCCCCATTGGCCAGGAAAAGGCGATCCCCGCCGCGCCGAACGGCAGCCAGGCCGCGGCGATCCTGATGATGCTCCTCGGAGAGGAGGAGGCGGCGACGGTGCTGAGCCGGCTGGAGCCCGACGAGGTTCAGCATCTCGGCGGCGCCATGTTCAATATTGCCAATGTCTCCGAGCCCGAGATCGACGGTGTGTTCGATGTCTTCGTGAACCGCGCTCGCGTACGGACGACGCTGGGCTTTGGTGTCGAGCACCAGATCAAGGGCATGATGCACAAGGCGCTCGGCCAGGACAAGGCCGATCAGGTGCTCCAGCGCATCACCCCGACCGAACACGCCAACACGCTCGAAAATCTCAAATGGATGGACGCGCGCGAAATCGCCAATCTCATCGAATTCGAACATCCGCAGATCGCCGCGATGGTGCTCGCGTTTCTCGACGCGCAGCGCGCCGCCGACGTCCTTCAGCTCCTGCCCGAGGAGATGCAAGCCGATCTCGTTTACCGAGTAGCGACGATGGGGCCTGTCACCGAAGCCGCCATCAGCGAGCTCGACGAGATATTGCGCCGTCCGATCACCGCCCAGGGGAACGGCTCGACAACGCGTCGCGGCGGCGCCGGCGAGGCCGCCAAGATCGTCAACAGCTCGCGCAAGGCGGCCGAGCAGCGGATCATCAAGGCCCTGCAGAAGCTCGACAAGACCGTCGCCCGCACCATCGAAGAAGAAATGTTCATCTTCGAGAATCTCAACGCGGTCAGCGACAAGGATCTCGGCACATTGCTGCGCACCGTCGACAACGATATCCTCGTCGTGGCGCTCAAGGGAGCGGACGAGAAGCTGCGCCAGAAGATCTTCGGCTGCATGTCCAGCCGCGGCGCCCAGGCCGTGCAGGACGAGATGGCCGATCGCGGCCCGATGCGCCTCGCCGAAGTCCAGGAGGCGCAAAAGGCGATGCTCGCCATGGCGCGCAAGCTCGCCGCCGAAGGCACGATCAGCCTGGGCGGCAAGGGCGACGACTATGTCTGATATCTGGACCGCCGACCGCAGCGGCGAAGCGATCCGCGTCGACGCCTGGGCAAAACCGCCGCAGTCGACCCAGTTTACCGCTTGGGGCGGAGGCGAGCACCGCCGGCGGGCAAGCGACTTCGCGCCCACGCCGGCCCCGGCTGCAACGGCACCCGTGACCGACATCGAGACGATCCGCGCCGAGGCCTTCGCCGATGGCTTCGAGCAGGGCCGTCAGGCGATGATCGCCGAGTTCGCATGCGAGCGCGAAGCTCTCGCGCAACTGATCCGCTCGGCCGAGGCACTCCGGCCCGAGCCCGCCGGTCCCCTCGCGGCCGTGTTGGCCGAGACCGTATCGCGCTTCGTCCGGCAGATTGTCGGCGAAGTCGGCATCGATCCGGCAATGCTCAGGGAGCGCGCCGAAACGATTGCCGAGCTGGTGTCCGCGGAAACGGGGCCGGCCCGGCTGCGCATGCATCCCGATGACATCGCGATACTGGACGGCCTCGATCTCGGGGTGCCGGTGGTGCCCGATCATCATCTCGCCTCAGGGACGATATTGCTCGAAACCGGTGAAGGGTGGATCGAGGACGGCCCCCAGGTCCGCCTGGCCCGCCTGCGCGCGCAATTGGACAATATGGGGATGGCCCGATGAGCCTGGCGGCCGAGGCCCGGTCGATGCTCGACGCAATCGAGCTGGACCATGTCGGACCGCGCCGGGTCGGCCGGCTCGCATCCTATGATGGGCTGATGCTCGAGGCCACTGGCTTTCCCCTGCCGGTGGGTTCGAATGCCCGGGTCATCGATGCCGACGGCCATGCCGCACTCGCCGAAGTCGTCGGATTCCGGGGCAACCGGACGCTGCTGATGGCGCTCGATGCCGACGCGCCCCACAGCGCGGGCGCGCGGGTCGAACCGGACCGCCGCGGCGGTACGGTCGACGTCGGCGAGACGCTGCTTGGCCGCGTCATCGATGCGTTGGGCAACCCCATTGACGGCCTCGGCCCGATTCCGACCGCCGAACGCTGGCCGCTGGCGGGTAAGCGCGGAAATCCGCTCGATCGCGCCCGCGTGACCGAGCCATTCGATATGGGCGTGCGCGCCATCAATGGCCTGCTCACCGCCGGTGTGGGCCAGCGGATCGCGATCGCGGCCGGCTCCGGCGTCGGCAAGTCCGTACTGATGGGCCAGATGATCGCCGGCGCCGATGCCGATATCATTGTCGTCGGGCTGGTGGGCGAACGCAGCCGGGAGGTTTCCGACTTCCTCGCGACCAAATTGGCCGGTCCTGTCCGCCAGAAGAGCGTCGTGGTGGCGGTTCCCGCCGATCATCCGCCGGTACTGCGCCTGCGTGCGGCGATGCGCGCCACGGCTATCGCCGAATATTTCCGCTCGCAGGGCAAACGCGTGCTGCTGCTGATCGACAGCCTCACCCGCGTCGCCCACGCGCAGCGCGAGATCGGCCTCTCGCTCGGTGAGCCGCCGACGATGAAGGGCTATCCACCATCCGCGCTGGGCCTGATCCCGCGGCTGATCGAGCGGGCGGGCGTCGACACCGCGACTGGCGGATCGATCACCGCGCTCTACACGGTGCTCGCCGATGGCGACGATACCGACGATCCGATCGTCGATACCGCCCGTGCGATCGTGGACGGCCATATCATCCTGTCGCGCAGCCTGGCCGAACAGGGTGTTTTTCCCGCCATCGATGTCGGCAAGTCGCTGAGCCGGGTCATGAGCGACATAGTGTCTCCCGATCATATGCAGGCGGCGCAGATCCTGCGCCGGCTATGGGCTGTCTACGAGGAGAACAGGGACCTGATCCTGATGGGCGCTTATCGCGCTGGCAGCGATCCCATAATCGACGTGGCGATCGCGCGACACGACGATATCCTCGAATTTCTGAGCCAGGGCCAGAAGGAGCGGATCGATTTCGACCCTTCGGTTAACGCCCTGCTCGAGGCGTTCGGCGGATGAAGTCGCTCGTCGCCAAACGCGCCCGTATCACGCGCGTCCGCAGCGTCCAGCATCTGCAGGCGGCCGCCGCAGCCGTGCAGGCTCAGGCTCAGGTGACCAGCCTCGAAACAAGCGCGGCGAAGCTCGCTTCGCTGCGCGACAGCCTCACCGTGCCGACCGGATCCACCACCGGCGCGATCCTGCAGAACCGCGGCGAACTTGCCCAGCGGCTCGACAAGGCCCGCGGTGGGCTCAATGACGCGATCGTGTCGGCGCGCGCCGCTGCCGAGGCAAAGGTCGCCGAGCGACTCGATGCGCGGCAGCGCCAGGAAAGTGCCGCCAAGCTCGACGCCCGCGCCGTCCAGGCGCTCAGCGACTGGACCGATGCGCGGATGAATGCCGCCTTCCGTCCGAAACTCCCCAAAAAGCCATCTTACGAGGAAATCTGAGATGAGTGTTGCCGCTCTTTCGACCTCAGCCATCGCGTCAGCGACGACGCCTGCTTCCGCCCCCCAGGCGGCCGGCGATGCAACCGGAAACTTCGCCAAGCTCGTCAGCCAGGCGCAACCGGACGGAAAGACGCAGGGCGGGACCGGCACCGAAACCGGCGGTGGTGCCGAGGATGACGACAAGGTCGGCATCGAGGAGGCCGCGGCCGCCACGACCGACGACAGCGATCCGAAAATCGCGGCCGATCAGTCCGACGACCTTCTCGCCAAGATCCAAGCGATGGCGGTCGCTGCCAGCCAGATGTTCGTGAGCCAGCCGCCGGTTGCCGGCACCTCACCGACCACTGACAGCGCGTTGGCGGTCGTCTCCACCGACAGCGCGTCTGCGGTCGCTGCGACCGAGAGCCGGTCGACGGCCGCCTCCGCCGTGGCGCAAGGCATCGCCCCTGCCCCGGCTCTGGCGAACATGCCTACAGCTGCGGCGAAGCCGGTGGCCACCGCCGCCAACGCCGCAATCTTCCCAACCGTCGAGGATCAGCCCGCCCCTGCCTCCGAAACCGCGACGGGCGATGATCCGAAAGACACGCCTGCCACGACGTCCGGCAAAGCCTCGAGCGGCCGTGATATCGCTTCGCTGATCGCCGCCCTCAAAGCCAAGCTCGGCGCGACCGAAAATGGCGAAAAAGCCGAAGCGCCGCTCCGCGCGGCTGCGGACAGAACCGCCTCCCCGTCATCAAACGCCCAACCGATACCCGCCTTCGCCCGCGCTGCCCAGCCGGCCGATCCGGCGCTACAGAACCCTGCGCCACGGGCGCCGAACCCTGGCGAGACGAGGCCGCAATCCGAGGTCGCGACGGCGGTCACCGCCGCCATCCATGGTATCGTTGAGCCGACGCCGCCGGCAGACGCCGTCATCGTCGAGTCCCCGAAGCCAAGCGAAGCCAAGCGTGGAAAGGCGGCGCTGGCGGCTTCGCCCTTGCCCGAGCTACCGGCAGACGCCGCCGGCGCCGCTCCGCAGACGGCCGACAATGTCACCCCGCCTGCGGCCGAAGGCACCGCGGACCAGGCCGACGCCGCGGCAACGGTGGCGCCCGCATCGCCCGCCGGAGCCGCCCCCGCGCTGGTCCCGATCGTGGCCCCCGAGCAGCCGATGATCGGCACGGCCTCCGGCCAGACGAACCGCGTCACCGATGCGAATGACGCAACCGCGGCCGGCCTCGACGACGTGCTGACCCGGCAGATCGACATCGAGCGCGACAGTCAATGGCTCGATCGCCTCGCCCGCGACATCACCCAGGCGGCCGGCCAGCAGGGCCCGCTCAAATTCCAACTCAATCCTCACAATCTCGGCACCCTGGCAATTGAGATCGCGAATGATGCCGGTGGCACCGCGATCCGCTTCACTGCGGACAATGATGAAGCACGCGCGATTATCGCCGACGCCCAGCCCCGGCTGATCGCCGAGGTGCGTGCGCAAGGCCTGCGCGTCGCTGAAACCCATGTCGACGTGAACCAGCAGCAGAATAATGGCGGCAATCAAAATGCCACTGCCAATGGCGGCAACAGCTCCAATCCCGGCCCGGGCGGCAGCGCGCTCGCGCAAGGGCAGGGGCAAAATCGCCACGCGTCAGAAGATCATAAACCATTTTCCCGTACACAGGCGGTGATTCGCGACGAGTCGGCTGACCCGGCTTCGCGCGACGAAGGCGAAATGTACGCGTAATAACGGGATTCAGATCATGGCCACTGCAGCCGCACCGGGCGCTGAAGCGCCCACGAAGAAGAAGGGCAAGATGGGGGGTATCGTCATGATACTCGTCATCGCGATCGTCTTTGCCGGCGTCGGTGTCGGAGCGGGCCTTTACGCCGCCGGCGCGGGCCTGATCGGCGGCCATGCCGGCCCGAAGGAAGACCCGAACGCCCCCAAGCTGGTCACCAAGGACGGGCATGAGGAAGCGAGCGGAGACCATGTTGCCGCTGCGGACGACCATGGCGCGCCGGCCGGCGCCGACAAAACGCCCGACCCGACCAAGTACAAGGCGACCTATTACACATTCGAGCAGCCCTTCACCGCCAATCTGCGGGACTCGGATGGCTTCGCCCAGATCGGGCTCGGCGCTTCGACTTTCTACGATGCGAAGGTCATCGACAATCTCAAGGACAATGAGATGCCGATCCGATCGGCGATCCTGATGGTGATGTCGCAGCAGGACAGCTTCAGCATCTCGACCCCCGAGGGCAAGCTCAAGCTCCAGAAAGAGCTGAAGGATGTCATCAACCAGACGCTCAAGCAGCGTACCGGCTATGAAGGCATCGACAACGTCTATTTCACGAGCATGGTCGTCCAATAGGGGCCCGACCAGCGATGAAAATCGAGCCCCTTCCACTACCGCGGAAGGGGCTTTTTTTCCCTGCCCGAAGGCGCGCCCGCATCGTACAGCGGGCCGGGGCCGGAACGAGCCGCCGTCAAACACGTTCTACCTCCATGTACCAGGAGGTTGCGATGGCAGACATTAACAAAGACGAGCGGGTGGTTGTTGAGAAAAGCAGCATGAATGTTGGCGGCATTATCGCCGCGATCGCCCTGCTGCTGCTCGTCTTGGGTTTACTGAAGTTTTTCGGTGTCTTGCCATTCTGAGCCACCCGTGCCGACGCGACGATGGTCTCAGGAGGCGACCAAGAGTTCCAACGCGCTTACGCTTGAGCGCGACATATTCACCCACGATGACCCAGCCGAGATCGCGCGCTCGCTTAAGGCCTCGGCCGAGCAGAGCCGTAAGCGAAAGGCAACGCCGTTCCGCTCGGCGATGTCTGTCCTGACCTTCTACATCAACCGTGCGGGCAATAACCTGCCGGACGAGCAGAAGAAGATCCTTGAGGCCGCCAAGCAGGAGCTACGCAAGGCGTTTGGCAAGGAGAAAGCATAGGCGTTGGGAACGTCCCCGCCCGGCCGGCGAAGGTTGCGAAACTCCGGGCTTAAATATGGATGGGCTTGCCCATCACGGCCATGGCGGCTTCCTTGATCGCTTCCGAATGGGTCGGGTGGGCGTGACAAGTATAGGCGATGTCTTCGCTGGTCGCGCCGAACTCCATCGCCTGCGCCGCCTGGGCGATCATCGTGCCCGCGACCGACGCGATGATATGAACGCCGAGCACCCTGTCGGTCTTGGCATCGGCAATCACTTTCACGAACCCGTCGGGCTCGTGATTTGTCTTCGCGCGCGAATTTGCAAGCATCGGGAACTTGCCGACCTTGATCTCGCCACGAGCCTTGGCCTCCTCCTCGGTAAGGCCGACACCGGCGATCTCCGGGAAGGTGTAGACGACGCCGGGGATAACGTCATGATTCACGATGCCGGTCAGCCCTGCGATATTCTCGGCGACGGCGATGCCTTCGTCCTCCGCCTTGTGCGCGAGCATCGGGCCTGGGATGACGTCGCCGATCGCCCAGATGCCGGGCACGGCGGTCTGGAAGTTATGGCCGGTCTCGATCTGGCCGCGCCTGTTGGTAGTGAGCCCGGCGCTTTCCAGCGCCAGCCCCTCGGTGTTCGGCCGGCGGCCGATCGACACCAGCACGGCGTCGGCCTCGACCATCTCTGACGCCCCCCCTGCGGCAGGCTCGATCGTGACCCTGGCTTTTCCGCCCTTGACAGCCACCCCGGTGACCTTGGTCGACAGCCTGAGCTCCATGCCCTGCTTCTTGAAGATCTTGGCGGCTTCCTTGCGGATCTCGCCGTCCATGCCCGGAAGCAGCGCGTCGAGATATTCGACGACGGTGACCTTGGCGCCGAGCCGTTTCCAGACCGAGCCCAGTTCGAGTCCGATAACGCCGCCGCCGATGACGACGAGATGGCCCGGCACCTTCGCCAGTTCGAGCGCGCCGGTCGAGGAGACGACGACCTTCTCGTCTATCTCCACACCCGGTAGCGGTGTCACGCTCGAGCCGGTTGCGATGACGATGTTCTTTGCCCGGTAGCTCTTGCCGGCGACAGATATCGTATCGCGGCCGGTAAAAGCGCCCTCACCCTTCAGCCATTCAACCTTGTTCTTCTTGAACAGATATTCGATGCCGCTGGTCAACCCTTTGACCGCATCCTTGCGCTGGCCATGCATCGCGTCGAGATCGAGTTCGACCGTCGCCTTGATGCCGAGCTTGGCGAGCTTGCCGCTCGCCGCCTCTTCGAACAGTTCGGAAGCGTGCAGCATCGCCTTCGAGGGAATGCAGCCGACGTTGAGACAGGTACCGCCGAGGGTCTCACGCTTTTCCACGCAGGCGGTCTTCAGGCCAAGTTGCGCCGCGCGGATCGCCGCGACATAACCGCCCGGCCCCGCGCCGATGACGATCACATCGAAATCATAGTCGGACATGGACTTTTTCCTTCCACGTCATGCCAGCGAAAACCGGCTTCTCGCGAGGGGACGAAACGACCTCACCTCCCGAAAGCCCAGCCTGCGCCGGGTGACGAAATCATTAAAGATCGATCAGCAGGCGAGTCGGATCCTCGATCGCATTCTTGACCGCGACAAGGAAGGTCACCGCCTCGCGGCCGTCGATCAGGCGGTGGTCGTAGCTCAGCGCCAGATACATCATCGGCCGGGCCACGATCTGGCCACTGCGGACGACCGGACGCTCCTCAATGCGGTGCAGGCCAAGCACGCCCGACTGCGGCGGATTGATGATCGGCGTCGACATCAGCGAGCCGAAGACGCCGCCGTTCGAGATGGTGAAGGTGCCGCCCTTCATCTCTTCGAGCTTGAGCGTACCGGCCTTCGCTCGTGCGCCGAAATCGCCGATCGTCCGCTCGATCCCCGCGACCGAAAGCTCATGCGCGTCGCGGATCACCGGAACGACCAGGCCGTTCGGCGCCGAGACCGCCACCGAGACATCGACATAATTGCGATAAACGATCTCGTCGCCCTCGATCGAAGCATTGACCGCAGGCACGTCTTTCAGCGCCATGCAGGCGGCCTTCACGAAGAAGCCCATGAAGCCAAGCCGCACGCCATGCTTCTTCTCGAACAAGTCTTTATACTTGTTTCGCGCCTCCATAACGGCCGTCATATCGACATCGTTGAAGGTCGTCAGCATCGCGGCGGTGTTCTGCGCCTCCTTGAGGCGGCTCGCGACGGTCTGGCGCAACCGGGTCATGCGCACCCGCTCCTCGCCGCGCGCGTCGGGCGCGCGCGACACGGCGGCAACGGCCGGGGCGGCTGCTGGCGCGGCGGCGGACGCCCCGGCCTTGGGCGTCGCCTTTGCGGCGCCGATGACGTCGTCCTTGGTCAGGCGGCCGTCCTTGCCGGTGCCCTTGATCTTCGAGGGATCCACGCCCAGTTCGAGAACCGCGCGGCGGACCGACGGCGACAACGTCATCGGGTCGCCGTTCTCGTTTCCGGCGGGCGCCGCGGCCAATTCGGGCGGGGCGGCGGCCTCGGCCTTGCCCACTGCCGTCCGGTCCTCCACCGCCGGGGTGGCGGCCGTCGCGGCGTGGGCGCCAGCGTCGATCCGCGCGATGATCGCGCCGACATTGACCGTATCGCCCTCGCCCACGACGAGCTCGGCGATCACGCCGGCGACCGGCGCCGGCACCTCGACCGCAACCTTGTCGGTCTCAAGGCTGGCGATCGGCTCGTCGGCCTTCACCGCCTCGCCCGGCTTCTTGAGCCATTGGCCCAGCGTCGCTTCGGTGATCGATTCGCCGAGCGTCGGCACCACCACATCGGTCGCCATCTTACTTACCCTTCACATCGTGGCCGAGCGCTTCGGCGATCAGCGCCGCCTGCTGCGCGGCATGGTTTCTGGCGAGGCCGGTCGCGGTCGCCGCCGCTGGCTTGCGGCCTGCATATATGGCGCGGCGTGGCTTGCCGCCGACGTCGGCCAGCACCTTCTCGATATAGGGATCGACGAAGGTCCAGGCGCCTTGGTTCTTCGGCTCCTCCTGGGCCCACACCACCGTTTCGAGGTTGGACATCCGGCCGAAACGCGTGATCAGCGCATCGGCGGGGAAAGGATAGAGCTGCTCGAGCCGGATGATGGTCGTGCCGGTGTCGCCGGCGGCGTCGCGGGCCTCGGCGAGCTCGTAGAATAGCTTGCCCGAGACCAGTACGACGCGTTTTACATCCTTGTCCGCCGGCGCCTTCGGATCCGAAAGTACACGCTGAAAACGGCTATCGCCGGTGAAATCCGCAAGCGAAGAGATCGCCGCCTTGTGCCGCAGCAGCGACTTCGGCGTCATCATGATCAGCGGCTTGCGGAAGTTGCGCACCATCTGCCGCCGCAGGATGTGGAAATAATTGGCCGGCGTCGTGCAGTTGGCAACCTGCATATTGTCCTCGGCACAAAGCTGGAGATAGCGCTCCAGCCGCGCCGAACTGTGCTCGGGGCCCTGCCCTTCATAGCCGTGCGGCAGCAGCATCACGAGGCCGTTGACGCGCAGCCACTTCGCCTCGCCGGATGAGATGAACTGATCGACGATCACCTGCGCACCGTTGGCGAAATCGCCGAATTGCGCTTCCCACATCACCAGCGTGTTCGGCGCCGCCGACGCATAGCCATATTCGAAGCCGAGCACACCGAATTCGGACAGCGGGCTGTCGAGCACCTGAAAGCGCCGGTCGAGGGCTGAAAGCGGGATATATTTGTGGCCGTCCTTCTGATCGACCCAGACCGCGTGACGCTGGCTGAACGTGCCGCGTCCCGAATCCTGGCCCGACAGGCGGACGCCATAGCCTTCCTTAAGCAGCGAACCGAAGGCCAGCGCCTCCGCCGTCGCCCAATCGAAGCCTTCGCCGGCTGCGAACATCTCTTTCTTCGCGTCCAGGATGCGGCCGAGCGTCTTGTGGATGGTCAGCCCCTCGGGCACGGTGGTGAGCTGGCGTCCGAGATCGCTCACCATCTCCGCGTCGATCCCGGTCTGCGCCGCGCGGCGCTCGGTGATCGCCTCGCGCGGAGCGGCAAAGCCGGTCCAGTCTCCCTCGAACCAGTCGGCCTTGTTGACCTTATAGGCCTTGGCCGCCTCGAACTCCTGTTCGAGCGTCTCGACGAAGCTGGTCTCCTTCCGAGCGACCCAGTCGCTGTCGATCACACCCTCCTGGATCAGGCGCGCGCCGTAGATCGCCGACACCGGCGGATGCTGGCGGATCGCATCGTACATCAACGGCTGTGTGAAGCCCGGCTCGTCGCCTTCATTATGGCCGAAGCGACGATAGCACCACATGTCGATGACAACATCGCGCTTGAAGGTGTGACGGAATTCGGTCGCTACCTTGCACGCGAAGGTCACTGCCTCGGGATCGTCACCGTTCACATGCAGGATCGGCGCCTGCACCATCTTCGCGATATCGGACGGATAGGGGGACGAGCGCGCGAATTGAGGGCTGGTGGTGAAACCGACCTGATTATTGATCACGAAATGGATCGTGCCGCCCGTATTATAGCCGCGCAGACCCGAAAAGCCGAAGCATTCCATGATGATGCCCTGGCCGGCGAACGCAGCGTCGCCGTGGAGCAGGATCGGCAGCACCTGGCTGCGCTCCAGATCATCCAGCTTGGTCTGCTTGGCGCGCGCCTTGCCGAGCACCACCGGATTGACCGCCTCGAGGTGTGACGGATTGGGTGCCAGACTGAGGTGGACGGCGTTCCCGTCAAACTCGCGGTCGGTCGAGGTGCCAAGGTGATATTTGACATCGCCCGAGCCGCCGACGTCCTCGGGATTCGAAGAACCGCCGGCAAACTCGTTGAAGATCGCGCGGTAGGGCTTGGCCATCACGTTCGAAAGGATGTTCAGGCGGCCGCGATGCGCCATGCCGATCACAACCTCGTTCACCCCATAGGCGCCTGCATATTTGATGACGCCTTCCAGCGCGGGGATCATCGATTCACCGCCATCGAGACCGAAGCGCTTGGTGCCGACATATTTGCGGCCCAGAAACTTCTCCCACTGTTCGGCCTCGATGACCTTGTTGAGGATCGCCTTCTTGCCCTCGGGCGTGAAGCTGATCACCGCATCCCGGCCTTCCATGCGGGCCTGGAGAAAGCGGCGCTCCTCGACGTCGCCTATGTGCATATATTCGAGGCCGACACTCCCGCAATAATTCCTGCGGAGAATCGCGACCAGTTCGCGCGCTGTCGCCCGTTCGAGGCCGAGCCAGCCGCCGAGATAGATCTCGCGATCCATGTCGGCTTCCTTGAACCCGTGCCATTCGGGGGTGAGGTCAGCGGGCTCGTCGCGCTTGGCGAGGCCCAGCGGGTCGAGATTCGCCAGCAGGTGACCGCGCACGCGATATGTGCGGATCAACATCGTTGCGCGCATCGAATCGATGGCACGCTGCTCGATCTCGCTTTCGCTGACGGCACTGGCGACCGGCGGCGCAACGGGCGCCGCCCTCGGTTTGGCCGCGACCGCCATCTGGGTCGGATCGAGCGCGGCGGTCAGCGCGTCAGTATCGGCGGGAGGCCAGTCGGGTCTAGCCCAACTCGGTCCCGAAACTTCGTCCTCGATACCCGCGAAATACTGCTGCCAGCTCGGTTCAACGCTCGTCCGGTCGGCGCGATACTGCCGATAGAGCGATTCGACGAATGAAGGGCTGACGCCCTCAGGCCCGTCGAAAGCCACGCCTTCGATACCCATGTTACCTTCCTTGTCTGCACCCACCCCGGGACAAGGCCCGAAGCACAGCAATTGGGTTCACCATATATAATGTCTGACTCGCCGGTGGCGAGCGGGGAAAGCCCTTAAAGAGCTTTATCTTTACCGGAGATTACCCCTTGAGCACTTCCGCCAGAGTGCTGCCGAGTTCCGACGGGCTCGATGCCACCTTGATGCCGGCCGCTTCCATGGCCGCGATCTTGTCCTCGGCGCCGCCCTGACCGCCCGAAACGATAGCGCCGGCGTGGCCCATGCGGCGGCCCGGCGGGGCAGTGCGGCCCGCAATGAAGCCAGCCATCGGCTTCTTCCGGCCGCGCTTGGCCTCGTCGCGGAGGAACTGAGCTGCCTCTTCCTCCGCGGATCCGCCAATCTCGCCGATCATGATGATCGACTTGGTCGCGTCATCGGCCAGGAACAACTCCAGCACGTCGATGAAGTTGGTTCCGTTGACCGGATCACCGCCGATGCCGACAGCGGTGGTCTGGCCCAGACCGATTGCGGTGGTCTGGAACACCGCCTCGTAGGTCAGAGTGCCCGAGCGCGACACGACACCGACCGATCCCGCCTTGAAGATCGAACCCGGCATGATTCCGATCTTGCACTCGTTCGGGGTCAGGACACCCGGGCAATTCGGGCCGATGAGGCGCGACTTCGATCCCTGCAGGGCACGCTTCACCCGGATCATGTCGATCACGGGAATGCCCTCGGTAATGCAGACGATCAGCGGGACTTCGGCATCGATCGCTTCGAGGATCGAGTCCGCCGCGAAGGGAGGCGGGACATAGACGACGCTGGCCGTAGCCCCCGTCGCGGCCACCGCCTCGTACACAGTATCGTAATTGGGCAGCCCGATATGGTTTGTGCCCCCCTTCCCCGGGGTGACGCCTGCGACCATCTGTGTGCCATAAGCGAGCGCCTGCTCGGTGTGGAAGGTACCAGTGTTGCCGGTCATCCCCTGGGTGATGACTTTAGTGCTCTTGTCTACCAATATGCTCATGGAGCGTTCGAACCTTCCTTATGACCTGGCGAGGGCAGGATGAATGGTTAGGCGAGCGAAGCGTCGATCGCCTTGCAGGCGACGAGCAGTTCCTTGACCGCGTCGACGGAGACCTGAAGGTTGGCCTTCGCCTCATTCGACAATTCGATCTCGACGATCTTCTCGACACCATTGGCCCCGATCACGACGGGCACGCCGACATAAAGATTGTCGACGCCATATTGGCCGGTCAGGTGAACAGCGGCAGGCAGGACGCGCTTCTTGTCCTTGAGATAGCTTTCCGCCATCGCGATGGCGGAGGTAGCGGGCGCATAGAAGGCCGAGCCCGTTTTCAGCAGCGCCACGATCTCGCCGCCGCCCGAACGGGTGCGCTGCACGATCGCATCGATCCGCTCCTTGGTCGACCAGCCCATCTTGATCAGGTCGGGAATGGGAATGCCGGCGACGGTCGAATATTCGACAACCGGGACCATCGTGTCGCCATGCCCGCCGAGCACGAAGCTCGTCACGTCCTGGACTGACACGCCGAACTCCTCGGCGAGGAAGCTGCTGAAGCGCGCCGAATCGAGCACGCCGGCCATTCCCACCACCTTGTTGTGCGGCAGTCCGGAAAATTCGCGCAGCGCCCACACCATGGCATCGAGTGGATTGGTGATGCAGATGACAAAGGCATTGGGCGCGTTCGCCTTGATGCCCTCGCCGACCGCTTTCATCACCTTCAGATTGATGCCCAGCAGATCGTCGCGGCTCATGCCCGGCTTGCGCGCGACACCGGCGGTAACGATGATGACCTCCGCGCCCTTGATGTCGGCATAGTCGTTCGTGCCCTTGAGCTTGGCGTCAAAACCTTCGACCGGGCCGCATTGCGAAAGGTCGAGCGCCTTGCCCTGCGGTACCCCCTCGACGACGTCGAACAGGACGACGTCCCCCAATTCCTTCGCAGCCGCGAGATGGGCCAGCGTACCGCCGATATTGCCAGCACCGATCAACGCGATTTTAGTCCGAGCCATCCGAGCCCTCCGAGATGAAGATCGCTAAGGAAGGCAGGCGCGCCGTTGCCCCCGCCGAAAATGCGAGGCCCGCTTAACCCCCCGATCCCGATGGAGCAACCATTGCCTTGATCGATGAGGCAAGTTTTTTGCACCGCGTGCGAAGATCGCGTTTGTCGCCCGTGCTCAGCACGACATGTGAGCGCCGGGGCGCGTTCGCGATAAGGAACGCTGGGCCGCGGACGCGGCGGTCAGATCGCCTTGCTGCCGACCGGACCTTCGGCTGCCGCTGCCCTCGTGAGCGTCAGCGCGGTTCCCAATCCAGCGTCGTCGGCTATCCCGCGGTTGCCGGCAAGGTCTATCGACGCGCAGCCGATCCGGCCGTGGAAAGCTGGATCGGGTTCGGCCTTGGCCGGTGCCGCGCCATCGGTGACCTGCAACGCGGCCCCATCAACTCGCGTCATTTCGGCGTGGCCGGTGCCGGCGGACAGGAGCGCTACGGCGGCAAGCAGGGTGAAACGGCCGCGACCACGCCGTAACCGGATATTGTTCGTGCAGCGAAACCTCATCTGGCTCTTCCCGTCACCAACGTCATGCCGGGATAATCAGCCGCGCCGGTTTAAGGATTTCAGTCCACATTTGGCGAAGCGGATGTTAACCAGCGTCGCCGTGCGACTTCCCTAATCCAAAGGTCGATAAAGCCGCGACAAAGGCGAATCGTTACGCCCGGTGTCGCGAAGATCCTCTCCGGGCGGGCAAGGACGTTGGTCGCGGACGGCAGGCCCGCGGCGAGCTCAGTCGCCGTCGCCGACGAGCGTGAACGGCGCCCAAAGCGAGGGATGCTCGGCGCCGGGCATCTCCCGCACCTTGCGGAGCGACTGTTGCAGCGCGCGGGCTCGGCTCAGATGCGGATCGAGTTGCTGGCGGCGGATCATCTCCGCAGTGACGAGCGGCGCGATTTCGTCATCCACGACCCAGTGGGAAACGAGCAGGTTGCGCGCTCCCGCATAGAAGAAGGCTCGGGCCAGCCCGGACAGGCCGGTCGAACCTTCGGCGCCGCCGGCCGCAGTGTTGCACGCCGACAGGATCACATAATCGGCATCGAGCCGCAGGCCGGTAATTTCCGAAGCGGCCAGATAACCATCATCCTCGCTGCTCGGACGCGTGGGCGGCGTGAAGATCAGGCCGGGTTCGGCAACGCCGCGAATTTCACCCGAAATTGCGCCGTGCGTGGCGAAGGCGAGCACCCGATAGGGCGCGAGTGGCACGCTGCGGACATTGCGTTCGGTCGCAGCCGCGCCGAGATGAAGCGCCTGGACCGGCGCGTTGAAGGCGATGCGCAGCTTTTCGAGCTCTTTACGGGTGCCCGGAAGATTGGGCAATGCGCGGATCGCGACGACGTCGGCCAGGCCGCCGCCGTCGAGCGTAACGCCACTTCCTGCGATCGAGCCGATCGTCACTCCCTTGCCGCGGACCTGGGCGCCGACGCCCGCCGCCAGCTCGAGAAAGCCCTCGTCACGCAGCTTTGGATCGCCGAAGCCCGCGAAGCTCTGCCTGTGCGCCGTCCCGTCCGAGATATGATTACGGAAAGTGCGGAGGAAGTGCAGCGACTGGAACGAAGGGATCTGGACCAACGCATAATCATCGGCGAACCAATGCGTGCCGCGCTGGGCGATGGGGCTGGCGTCGCTCCCCTGCGGCGGCGCTGCCACTAGCACCGCGAAGGGCAGCGAAGCGAGCGGACCGTCGGCGGCGATGAAGAGTTGGGTCTTGCCCCTCAGCGCCGGAAGCGACGGGGCGATCAGCTCGCGATAGAGCTCATGTGCCACCGCACGGTCGAATTGCGGACGATCGATGCCGTCCACTCGCTCGCCGCCGAGAGCTTCGATATCAAGACCCGCGCGCAGTTTGGCGACCTTCGCGGCGACTTCGGTCGCAGTGATGACGGCGCGATTCCATTCGAGACCGTCGCGGGTCAGAGCCATGACATGGGTGCCGAAAGCTGTCGGCACGATCATGATCACCGCCTCGTCGGGCTTCAGGATCGCCCGGGCCTCATCGAGCGCGATAGCCTCCGGTCGCGTCGCCGTGAAATAGGCGGGCGCCTCCTTGCGCAGCCGCTCATCGATCAGGGCCATGCGAGCCTCGATCGAATGGCCGGTTTCCCGGAGATAGGCGCGCTTCGCATCCGCATCGGGACCGGTCTCGCCGAACGCGCGCGTGAACGCCTCTTCATTGGCGCGCCAACGTCCCGACAACGCCTGGCGCTCCACGGCGAGCGCGCCGAGCTCGGCCGACTGATCCTCCGCCAGCCGCCGCGCGGCCGCCAGCGCCACGGCCTGGCTGGTCACCCCGGCCATCGCATCCTGCAAGGCGCTGAACGCCTCGACGCGCAAGGCCCCCGCGAGCGCCGGCTGCGTCTGCGCGGCCGTCCAGGCAGCATCGGCGAGCAGCGGAAAATAGCTGCGCATCGCCTGCGCGTCACGCGTCCGCTGCGCCTCTTCGCGCGGGGTGAAGCCGGTGGTCGCGCGCATCGAGCGGATCGTCGCAACCGCCGACCGTGCCACCGGCAACGCAAGCGCGGCGCGATCGTGCTGCATGAGCAGGGTCATCGCCAGATTGCCCTGGCTGATCAGCGTATCAGGATGACGCGCGCCGAGGACGTCCATGCTGATCGCCAAAGCGCGACGCGCAAAGGGCTCGGCTTCGGCCGGCCGGTTCAGGCCGTTGAGATCGAGCGCGAGATTGCTGAGGCTGATGACGGTTTCGGGATGGCGATCACCCAATACGTCGTTGCGGAGCGACAATGCCTTACGGTCCAGCGCCTCGGCCTCGCCGAAGCGGCGCAGATCGTTGAGGTTGAGGGCGAGATTGCTCAAGCTGCGCAATGTATCGGGATGCCGATCGCCCAATACCTCGCTGCGCAACGCGAGCACCTTGCGGAAGATCGGTTCCGCCTCAGCCGATCGTCCGAGACTGCGGAGATCGCTGGCCAGATTGTTGAGGCTGACGAAGGTTTCCGGGTGCCGCTCGCCGCGAATGTCCGCCATCAGCGCCAGCACCATGCGATCGATCGGCTCGGCTTCGGCGGCGCGCCCGAGCGCGCGCAGGTCGAATGCGAGGTTGTTTAGACTGACCAGCGTATCGGGATGGTTGCCGCCGAGTACTTCGGTCCTGAGCGCAACCGCCTTTCGATCGAGCGTCTCGGCCTCGCCAGCGCGCCCGAGCGCGCGCAGATCGAGCGCGAGGTTGTTGATGCTACGCAAGGTCATGCTGTGGCGCTCGCCGAACAAACGGGTGCTGAGCGCGAGCGCCTTGCGGTCGAGCGCTTCCGCCTCGGCGGCTTGTCCGAGCGCGCGGAGGTCGGCGGCGAGATTGCCGAGGCTGGTGAGCGTATAGGGGTGATGTTCGCCGAGCGTCTCGGTCAGCAGCGCCAGGGCCTTGCGATCGAGCGCTTCGGCCTCGCCGAAGCGGCCGAGCCCGTTGAGATCGAGCGCCAGGTTGCTGAGCGCCGCCAGCGTATCGGCGTGGCGTTCGCCGAGCAGTTCCCGGCTCAGCTCAAGCGCGCGGCTGTCGAACGCCTCCGCCTCGGCGAAGCGGCCGAGATTGCGCAGGTCGCCGGCGAGCATGTTGAGGCTGGTCAACACGTCCGGATGCCGATCCCCGAGCAGCTCGGTCCTGATCGTCAGCGCGGCGCGGTCGAGCGGCTCCGCCTCGGCGAAGCGGCCGAGGCGCGCGAGGTCCGCGGCGAGGTTGCTGAGGCTGAGCAGCGTGTCGGGGTGGCGTGGGCCAAGCAGGCGGAGATTGAGGTCGAGAGCCCGGCGGTGGAGCGGTTCGGCTTCGGCGGCACGGCCCGCGCGGCTGAGCAACGCCGCATATTCGTTGAGGGCCAGCGCATAGTCGGCGCAGTCGTCGCCGCTACGCTCGCGGACCAGTTCGACGACCCGCCCTGCCAGCGCCAGCGCCCGATCCTGATCACCCGCCTTATGCGCCGCGACATAGTCCTCGCGAAGCCTGGCGATTTCCGCGCCCTTGCTGGCGACGGCCGGAGGGGACGCAACGGCCCCGGCAGCCAGAGGAGGCGCATCGCCCAGCGCGGTCTGCGCGCTCAACGCCACCGCCATCGCGGTGGCGCAGGCGAGAAGCCTCGTCGCTGTCCTTGCCGTCGTTCGCATCGCCGATTGCCAGCCATCTCATTGATATGAGCCATCCTGACCGCCGCCCAAGGCCAGGAATATGAGTGGTAAAGTAGCGATGCAGGCTTTCCATTAGGTAAAGATCGCATCAGGCCAGGTGCGGTTTGCCGATGTTGCCCGGCTTTCGGTCAATGCCGCGCCAATCATGACGCCATGTCGATGGCGACAGGCCCCGCCCCGGCAAAGCACGATCGGCGCGTCGCGCTACTGGCACGTCACGATTCGCTGTCGGTACCGTGCCCTGCCGCCAGATAGTCGTGGCTCTGCATCTCCATCAGCCGCGACACCGTCCGCTCGAACTCGAACGCGCCGTCGCCCTCGGGGTAAAGGGCCGCGGGCGACGCGTCGGCGGTGGCGAGCAGCTTGACCTTATGCTCGTAGAGCGCATCGACCAGCACCTTGAAGCGCGTCGCCTCGTTCCGCTTCTCGGGCGAAAGCAGCGGGATGCCGACGATGATCACCGTGTGATAATGGCGCGCGATGGCGAGATAGTCGGCGGCTCCCCGCGCCTCGGCGCACAGCCGCTTGAACGAGAAGACGGCGACGCCTTTCAAGCTCTTCGGCACGTGCAGCGTCCGCCCGCCCTGCACCGCCAGCTCCGTGGAGGGCACATGGGCACGATCCTCGGGCGGATAGTCGGTCAGCCGGAAGAAGGCGGACGAGACCGCCGCGGTCGCCGCGGCCCCGTTCGGCGTGTACCAGACAGGCATCCCCCCGAGCCGCTCGAGCCGGTAATCGGTCGGACCGTTGAGGCTCAGCACATCGAGCCTGTCCTCGACCAGCGCAATGAAGGGCAGGAAAAGTTCGCGGTTCAGCCCGTCCTTGTAGAGATCGCGCGGCGGCCGGTTCGACGTCGTGACGATGGTGACCCCGGCATCGACGATCAGCCCGGTGAACAGCCGGCTGAGGATTGCCGCGTCGGCCATGTTGTTGACGACCATTTCGTCGAAAGCGAGCAGCTTCGCTTCGGCCGCGATCGCCTCGACGACCGGCGGAATCGGGTCGCCCCGCTCGCGCACCCGCTCGGCGCGCAGCCGCTCGTGCACCTCGAGCATGAACTCGTGGAAGTGGACCCGGCGCTTCGCGGCGATCGGAACGCAATCGAAGAAAAGGTCCATCAGCATCGATTTGCCGCGGCCGACCCCGCCCCACATATAGAGCCCGCGCACCGGCGACGGCGGCCGGCGCAGCATCCGCCACAGCACGCTGCCCTTGACCGGCTGCGCGCCGATCGCGGCGGCGAGCGCGTCGAGCCGCAGGACGGTCGCGCGCTGATCGGCATCGGGGCGTAGCTCGCCATGGGCGAGCAGGTCTTCGTAGCGGGCGAGCACGCCCGTCATCGCGGCGGCGTTTTGCGGTAGATCACCATGAAGGTCAGCACGACGACACCGGCCTGCTCGATCGTCCCCCGCAGGAAGACCATCCGCCGCGTTTCGTTGGTCAGTTCGATCACCGCATCGAGCGGCTGATCACCGTTGGCGGCGGTGACGAAATGGGCGCTGACGTCCAGCGTCACCCCCTGCGCCGTCTCCGCCTCCAGCATCGTTAACGCCGGGAAGATCGTGAGATCGATGAAGGCGAGCAGCGTGGCGCCGTGGACAGCCCCGCCCGCGTTCATCAGATCGGGTCGCGGCTGAAGCCGGATGATCGCGCTGTCGCCGGCGCGGCGCACCCGCATCGGGCCGATCAGCCCGCGGAAATTCTCCGTGTCGCGGGCTTCGAAGATATGCCAATCGGCGTCAGCCGGATCGGGGATGAAGGTGGACCAGTCATTGTCTTTGAACACAGGCGCTCCCGCTCGATCGATCGCGCCTCCGCAGCGATTCCGGCGGCGCGAGGGAAGTGGCGCTCAGACGATCAGAGCTGGCGCTCGACCACCATCTTCTTGATCTCCGCGATCGCCTTGGCCGGGCTCAGCCCCTTCGGGCAGACATTCGCGCAGTTCATGATCGTGTGGCAGCGATAGAGGCGGAACGGATCCTCGAGCTCGTCGAGCCGCTCGCCGGTCATCTCGTCGCGGCTGTCGGCGAGCCAGCGATAGGCCTGGAGCAGGATCGCCGGGCCGAGGAACTTGTCGCTGTTCCACCAGTAGCTCGGGCAGGAGGTGGAGCAGCAGGCGCAGAGGATGCATTCGTAGAGGCCGTCGAGCTTGTTGCGCTCCTCGGGCGACTGCAGCCGCTCCTTGCCCGACGGATCGGGGGTGACCGTCTTCAGCCAGGGCTGGATCGAGGCATATTGCGCGTAGAAATGGGTGAAATCGGGGACGAGATCCTTGATCACGTCCATGTGCGGCAGCGGCGTGATGCGGAGCTCGCCCTTGCAGTCCTCGATCGAGGTGGTGCAGGCGAGGCCGTTCTTGCCGTCCATGTTCATCGAGCAGGAGCCGCAGATCCCCTCGCGGCACGAGCGGCGGAAGGTCAGCGTCGGATCGAGCTCATTCTTGATCTTGATCAGCGCGTCGAGCACCATCGGCCCGGTTTCGGCGAGATCGAGCTCATAGCTGTCGTAGCGCGGATTTTCGCCCGATTCCGGATCGTAGCGATAGATTTTGAAGCTCTTGACGTCCTTGGCGCCGGCGGGCGCCTTGTGGACCTTGCCCTCCTTCTTGATCTTGCTGTTCTTCGGCAGCGTGAACTCGGCCATGTGACGAACCCCTGTGAGCTTTCGGACGGGCGATAGCGAATAGATGCGCGCGGCTCAACGGCCAAAGGGACGAAAGTGCGATGACGCCGACCACGGCGAGCCCAGGCCCGCCATCGCGCGCTCCAGTTGCGAACGATTCTTAATAATTCCGGGTGCATGGGGTTGACTGGCGCTTTTTTTGTTTTTTTCACGAGCGTGGCCCCGCGGGAGAGGTCGCGGCCCGGCGAGCGACCCCAGGAAGTGGCGGCACGGTGCGAGGGGCGCGGCGCGATTCCGGCGAATGGATGCTTGTGGGTGCAATGACGAGTGTTCCTCGGGAATGAACCCCGCTGCCTAGCATGACAGCGCTCCAAATTCAAACAAAACGAGAACATTCGCCACGCCGCGCGCTCGGATGCAGAAGGGGGCTTGGGGCAGCGTCGCACCCCATTCCGGTCGTCAGCTGGGCGCTCCCCCGGCAAGAGACAGCTATAGTGTCAGGCGATCAGGCCGCGCGCCATCCCCCAGTGGCGCACGCAGCCATCGTCCAGCACCGCCCGCCGGATGGGTGAAAGCAGGGGCGCTCGCAGTGAGTGGGCTCAGGCGGCAGCTCGCGCAAACTTGCCGGGCGGATATCCGAGGCGCTTACGAAATGCGGTGCTGAACGCGCTGGCCGACTCGTAGCCTATCTCTTCTGCGATCCGATCGAGAGTCTTGTTGCCGCGGGCCAGTGCGTCCTTTGCGATCGCCATGCGCCAGCGCATCAGATACTCGATTGGCGCGCATCCCAGCACGTCACCGAACCGGGCCGAAAAGGCGGAGCGCGACATGCCCGCGATGCTCGCGAGTTCTGCCACCGTCCAGCTGGCGCGGACATCGGCATGGATCGCCTGTAGCGCCCGGGCGATCGTCGGCTCACGCATCCCGCTCAACAGGCCTGCAGGGACAGCCTCGTTGCCAAGGCTGCGCCAGCGAAGCGCCTCGACCAGCAGGGCCTCCAGCATGCGCTGAATGATTAGCTCTTTGCCGGGATAGTCGGTGGCGCATTCCTCGGCCAGCAGATCGCATAACCGTCCGAACCGCGTCGAGCGGCCTTCGGATGCCGGGATATGGATACGCTCGGGCAGAATCGACAGCAGGAGGGGCGCGTTCACCCGCTCAAAGGCAAAACTTCCACCCAACGCCGTGAAGTCGGGTGCACCATCGGGGTCGCCATGCCGGACGGCTTCAGCACGCGGCATGACAGGCGTGCCGGGAATATGGGGTTCGCTCGCCAGCGAGAAGGCGGGCGTGGTCGGCAGTAAAAGAAAATCCCCCTTAGCGAGACGCAGTGGCTCCTTGCCATCCAAGGTCAGCCACGCCTCGCCCGAGAGGATGAACGTAAAGCCGGGCGCATCATGCGCGTCATAATGAACGGCCCAACGCCCCCTGCCCGTGATCGGCTTCGACACCGCGGCGCTCGGGCGCAACAAGGCGATCATATCGCTGAGTGGATCCATAGGTTGGACGATCGATAAATAATCCTGGAGATAGGATTATAGATCGTATGATTCATTGCGTCTATCTCTGGATCAACGAACCAAAGGAGACTGGCATGATCAAGACCGTCCTCATCACCGGAACCTCATCGGGCTACGGCAAGGCGATCACCGAGCATTTCCTCGCGCAGCGTTGGAACGTGATCGCGACGATGCGGCGGCCCGAGCTGGCCGCCTTTGCTGGCGATACCAGCCGCTTGCGGGTTCTACCGCTCGACGTCACCGACGAAGCGAGCATCGCCGCGCTGTTTGAGACCGCTGGCCCCATCGACGTGCTGGTGAACAATGCCGGCATCGGAGCGGTCGGGGCCTTCGAGGTGACGCCGATGTCGCTGGTACGCGAACTGCTCGAGACCAACACGATCGGCGTGATGGCGATGTGCCAAGGGGTTATCCCGCAGATGCGTGCGCGCCGCTCGGGCATCATCGTCAATGTGACCTCGAGCGTCACGCTTGGCGCATTCCCGTTGGCTGCTGCCTATACCGCCAGCAAACAGGCGATCGAGGGCTTCACCGGCTCGCTTGCCCACGAGCTCGCCTATTTCGACATCTCTGTGAAGCTGGTCGAGCCTGGCTATGCGCCGACCACCAATTTCGGCGCGAACGCCATCATCCCCTTCGACCAATTGCTTCCCGGTGAATATGCCGATTTCGCCAGACCGATCGTGGACGGTTTGGCCGCGCCGGGGCTCATCACCCGGGAAATCGATGTGGCCGAAGGCGTCTGGAACGCCGTCCACGATACAATCGGTCAACTCCGCTTCCCCGCAGGACGCGATGCCGTTGCACTTGCGGCAGCCCACTGATGGCCATCATGCCGCGTCCGGGGAGGGTACGGAACTATCGTTTCAGGGCCGGTCCTGACGGTGGCTCGCAACCGCCGCTATGGTTACGGTGACAATCCACTAGTCTTCGGTTCGGGCCATAGGGCAAAAGAAGGTCTGTACACGGCTGTTTCCCCTCTGCGTCACATGATGCGGGAGGCCGGGTAATATCGGGCGCGGCAAGCGAGCCATGGGCGACCCTTAGCGCGTGCAACGCGGTCGGATCAATTTAGGGGAGTGGCACCGTAATCTCGTAATCTCGAACGACGATCATGTCGCCCAAGGACGATGTCTGCGTCCTGCTGATCCCTGCGGAATAGAGTTGAGCGGTGAGCGCTGGCGATCCGAATCCGGGTGATGTCATGAGAAACCCGAATGACTGCCTTTGTTAGATTGCGACGTTCGCGCCGTCAGAATGGAATGTCGCAATCTGGTCGAAAGCAGTTACTTCCTTCTACTGGATTGCTTCGAGAACTCACGGGCCAGGTCGATGAAGGCCTTGAACGCTGCCGAGGGATGCCGCCTTCCGGGATAATAGAGCGAAAGGGGTGCGAGCGGCGGCGTCCAGCCCTCCAGGACCGCCTCCAGCCGCCCGGCGTCGAGATCGTTTCTTACATCGGACTCCATCACGTAGCCAATACCCACCGCCTCCAGCACAGCGATCCGCGACAGACTTGCTTCATCGAGGGTGATCGGGCCGGTGACGTCGATCTGCACGGACTGGCCATCCTTTTCGAACTGCCAGCGGTAAGGAGCGCCGTTAGGAAGCCGTATTCGCAGACAGGCGTGACGCAATAGGTCCGGCGGGACCAGCGGCTTGCCATGCTTTTGGAAATACGTCGGCGAGCCGACCACCACATTACGCCGGCCTGGTCCCAGTGGCACGGCAATCATGTCGCTGGGCACCAGATCCCGCGTCCGAACGCCGAAGTCGAACCCTTCGGCCACGACATCGACGAGCCGCCCTTCGGTGACCAGGTCGATGTGTACCTGCGGATAGAGCCTCAGGAACGTCAAGATCAGCGGCGAGAGGATTTCACGCGCCGCCGTCGCAAAGGCATTGATGCGCAGCGTTCCCCTCGGAATCTCCTGCTGCGATCGCGCAGCGTTCATTGCCTCATGGATGTCCTGCAGCGCCGGCCCGACCTGTCCGACGAAGTTGCGTCCGGCATCGGTCAGCGAAACACTGCGGGTGGTGCGATTGAACAGGCGCACGCCGAGCCGGCGCTCCAGCTTGCCGATCGCGTTGCTCAGCGCGGTCGTCGACATCTCGAGCTCGAGCGCCGCGGTACGGAACGAACCTCTTCGCGCGATCGCGATGACCGCGTCTAGTTCGACCAAGCCCTGCCTAGACATTGTCCCTCTAATCGAAATACCTCGTCCACCTTTGTCCCGATTATCGACGAGGTTGTCCATAGCTAGATTGGATTAGCCAGAAAGAGCAGCCAGCCATTTCATCAAAGGAGATCACCGATGGCGATCGAACTACCCAGAGCGATCGCGGACTATTTCGCAGCCGACGCGGGACTGAGTGCGGAGGCCATTGCCGCGTGCTTCACCCAAGCGGCTACCATCAAGGACGAGGGCAACACCTACACCGGTCGCGATGCGATCCGTCGGTGGAAAGATGAGTCCTCGGCGAAATACACCTACACAGTCGAGCCGATTTCGATTGCTGACAAAGGTGGCCGGACTGTCGTCACCAGCCATCTCGTCGGCGACTTTCCCGGCAGCCCAACGGACCTGCGCTACTTCTTCGCTCTCGACGGTGAGAAGATCGCAGAGCTGGAGGTGATACCATGACGCCGTTCATCACTCTCGAAGGTAAGCGCGCGCTGATCACTTCGGGCACCCGCGGCGCAGGAGCTGCCACCGTGGCATTGTTCGAGGAACTCGGCGCCCGTGTCCTGACCACCGCGCGGACGAAGCCCGACACGCTGGCCGCGTCGCAGTTCGTCGCCGCCGATCTAACGCGCTCTGACGGCTGCGCCCTCCTAGCCGAAGCCATGCGTGAGCGCCTGGGCGGCGTGGACATCATCGTCCATATGCTGGGCGGCTCGTCGTCGCCTGCCGGCGGATTTGCCGCGCTCGATGATGCGCAATGGCGCAATGAACTCGATCTCAACCTCATGCCGGCGGTGCGCCTCGATCGGGAACTCGTTCCAGAGATGGCGGAGCGCGGCAACGGCGTCGTGATCCATGTCACTTCCATCCAGCGTGCGCTGCCCCTGCCGGAGGCGACTACCGCCTACGCGGCTGCCAAGGCGGCGCTATCGACCTACAGCAAGAGCCTCTCAAAGGAAGTTTCACCCAAAGGCGTGCGCGTTGTACGCGTGTCACCCGGCTGGATAGAGACCGAGGCTTCCGTGGACCTGGCGGCGCGGCTGGCATCGGAGCATGGTGGAGACGTCGAACAGGGCAAGCGGATGATCATGGATTCTCTCGGTGGCATCCCGATTGGTCGGCCTTCGAAGCCGGAGGAGGTTGCCAGCCTGATCGCTTTCCTCGCGTCCGACCGGGCCAGCACCATCACCGGCACTGAATATGTGATCGATGGCGGTACGGTGCCGACGGCCTGATATGGTGCCAGCCACCACTTGCCGGCCTCCGATCTGCCAGTCCGGCGAGACCTGCGCGGCTCAAATTGGCGCTGGCTTGCGACCGTCGAGCTTGGTGGCGGGTGAACCCGCGCTCCGAGGCGGATAAGCTTCCCTGCCAAGTGGCGTCCGGTTTCAGCCGCGAAGTACACATGCCATACCGGCGCAATTTCTGATGGTCCGATGCATGGGGACAAAGTGATGACGAGAGAGCATTCGCGATGTGCCTGGGCCGAAGGCGACGCCTTGATGGCCGCGTACCATGACCAAGAGTGGGGCATCCCCCAACATGACCCGCGCATGCTGTGGGAAATGCTGATGCTCGAAGGTTTTCAAGCCGGGCTCGCCTGGATCATCGTCCTCAGGAAGCGCGAGGCGTTCCGCAAAGCCTTCGCCGGATTCGATCCAGCGAAAGTCGCCAGCTTTGGCGAAGATGACGTGGCACGGTTGATGGCTGATCCCGGGATCATCCGCGCTCAGGCAAAGATCCGGGCGACGATTGCAGGAGCGCAAATCTATTGTGACATGGCCGAGCGCGGCGAGAGCTTCGTCGACTTCTGCTGGTCGTTTACCGATGGCAAGCCGATCAAGGGCAGTGGCCGCGAATGGATCGCCCGCTCGCCGCTATCGGAGAAAATCTCGAAGGAGATGAAACAGCGCGGCTTTAAGTTCGTCGGGCCGACGATCGTTACGCCTGGATGCAGGCCGTCGGCATCGTCAACGATCATTCCACCAGCTGCTTCCGACGCCAGGCAGTCTGAGCGTCGGCATCAACGACCGCGCAAGCCTATCGAAACATTGGATTTTCTGTTTTGAAAGATCTGCTTTCGGGCAGCGCAGAGGCGGCGGCCGACGTCCGTTATGGCGGCGCATGCTGACCGTCCGCTTCAAACCAGCTTGAACGGCATGTTTTTTTCGAACCTGCCATTCGCCGCCGATAGGCGGAAGGTCCAGATTGTGGCCGGAAGGTGCCGCTCTCGTCGGGGTACAAATCGTCAACTTTCCCTAAACCGGGTACCAAAACCTGCCAGTCGGCAATCGGCCCCGTCGCCGCTGTCGGCGAGCGCACGAGCGCGCGCCTGGGGCGTCCGCTTCCCGCATCCCTCCTCCACAATCCATCGGCCTGCCATCGAAACCCCGCCTTGCGCGGCGCGCCCCTCTCCTCAACTCCCCAGGTGATTCCCGATCAGAGGCCGCCAAGTGGGTCCCTATGCTCAGATAATCGGGAGAGCTTTGATATGGGTCGGTTCAAGGACATGGTCGCGATCGTCACCGGCGGGGCCAGCAATATCGGGCGGGCGACGGTGCAGGCGCTTGCCCGCAACGGCGCGAACCGCGAAGGTCACGGCCGGCCATAACCGCGACACGGCCGGTGCCGCCATCCCCGGCGCGCCGAGCACGCTCAGTTCGTCGATCGTCTGCCAGAAAGCCTCGTTGACGAATGTTCAGTTACTGACTAAAGCGTCAAATAGCGGCGGTTGGTCAAAACGCCGGTTATCAGGGATAAAGGGGGAGTACATTGCACTATCTAAACAATTTTGGACGCGTGTCCGTCGTTGCGTTGGCCCTGGGCCTCGGAGCAGCACCGGCGATGGCGCAAAGCGTGGCGGCTCAGGCCGCGGAGGATAAAGCCGATCAGGGTCTTGGCGACATCGTCGTCACGGCTCGCCGTGTCAGTGAAAATGTCCAGAACGTTCCTGTCTCCGTCACCGCCTACAGCGGCGAAGCGCTGAAACAGCAGAGCGTCCGTGCGCTTCCGGAAGTCGCGCTGTTGACCCCAGGCCTCAAGTTTTCGCCGGCGCAGATCAACAATTCGGCCGTTCTTATCCAGATGCGCGGCCAGGTTCAGACCGACGTCTCGGGCACAATCGATCCGTCGGTCGGCACCTATGTCGATGGCGTGTACTGGGGTCGTGCCTACGGCATGAATGCGTCGCTGGTCGACGTGCGCAGCTTCCAGGCACTCAAAGGGCCGCAGGGCACCCTGTTCGGCCGAAACACTTCGGGCGGCGCCATCCTGATCGAAACCAACGATCCGAGCTTCTCCGACGGTCTTTCGGGTTCGTTGTCCGGTACATATGGCAATTACAACTACCAGGCGCTGACGGCCGTGCTCAATGCGCCGCTGGTGAACGACACGCTTGCCGTTCGCCTCGTCTATTCGGGCAACAAGCGTGACGGGTATGTGCGCGATGCGATTTCCGGTCGTGAAATGGCGGACATGAACGATTATTTGCTTCGCGGCAAAGTCCTGATCCAACCAACCGAAAACTTCCGCATTCTGCTGTCGGGCGAAAAGTTCCATGCCAAGGACCACCCCGAGCCGGGCGTGCTCGGTTATTTCGTGCCGTTCGGCCGTCCGTCGCTTGAAGCGGGCCTTGAACAACTCGGCCCGGCAGCGTGTACTGCGGCCCTCCCGGCGTGCGTGGCAGCAGGTAATGCCTATCTTGCCAACTTGTTGGCCACCACCCCCGCAGGCGGCCGCAACCGTGCGGTGAGCCAGGTCAACGAGATTACCACCAACACGGAAACCTACAGCGCCACGGCAACCTATGACACCTCGTTCGGCGCCATCAAGGCGGTTGGGGCGTTCCGCCAAGTCCATTCGAACAACCTGGGTGCCGATCAGGACGGCTTTGCGGCCCGCGTTCTCGACAGCCTCGTCAGCGATCTCAAGATCAAGCAGTGGACCGCCGAAGTTACGGCGACCGGATCTGCCTTCAATGATCTGGTCGATTTCGCCGGCGGCGGATTCTACTTCCGCGAAACTGGCTACGATCATGGCGCGAGCAGCACGTTCACCTTCCTGGGCCAATTTCTCGCGCCGCCTTTCGGTACGCGCAAGACCACAATCTTCAATGGCGAGATCAAGAACATCGGGCGTGGCATCTATGGCCAGGCAACCGTGCACGCTACAGAGAAGCTGTCGATCACAGGTGGCCTTCGCTATTCGTCGGACACCAAGGCTATCTCCTCCGTCAACGGTACCGGGATTGGCAGCATAGACACCAGTGCGCCGACGTTCATCTGTCAGCTGGCGACCTGCCCGCTGGGCCGTTCGGCGACCTTCAAGTCGGTTTCTTATACCGCCTCGGTCGACTACAAGGTCAGCGACGACATCATGGTCTATGCCAAGACGGCGAAGGGCTATCGTTCGGGTGGCCAGGTGTTGCGCGGCATCTCGGCCGTGCCACCGTCGTTGAACTCGTTTAAACCTGAACAGGCCTACAGCTATGAAGCTGGCCTCAAGAGCGAGTTTCTGGACCGCCGTCTGCGCGTGAATCTTGCTGGCTATTATACGCTTGTGAAGGACGTGCAGCGCAACTCGACCGTCGTTGTCGGCACGACGACGAGCACGGTCATCTCCAACGCCGCATCGCTGGAAATCTATGGTGTCGAGGCCGACGTCAGTGCGCTGCTGCCCGGTGGCTTCCGTCTTGACGGGACGGCCGCCTACACCGATCCCAAGTATAAGAAATTCGTAGATTTCAATGGTTTCGACCGAAGCCGGGAGAAGATTGCCTATGTGCCGAAGTGGACGGTGACTATCTCGCCGTCGTGGTCGGGCGAGTATGGAAGCGCAAAGCTCTACGTGCGTGGCGACTTCGCCTATCAGTCGCAGAATTATGTGTTCCCGGTCGGTTATTACAAGGACGCAACCGGCGCTATTGTCGACGCGGCGAGCGGCGGCAAACGGACCTCGGTCGGTCCGATCACGCAAGCTGACGTGGATGGCTTTCTGGCATCGGCAAGCGACAAGGCGCACTGGTTGATCAATGCTCGCGCTGGCGTGACCCTGATGGACGGCAAGCTCGACATCGCCGTCTGGGGCAAGAACCTTGGCGACTCGCGCGATACCGCCAATGCGCTCGTGATCACGGGTCTCGAAGCGACCCGCGTGATCCCGCGCGAGCCGCGTACCTTCGGTGCGACGGTCGGGGTCAAATTCTGATCCGTTCAACCGGAAATTGATCGGACCGCGCGCTCGCCCGGACGCTCAAATTCGGTAATGCTGCATCAAGGCGTGGTGACACCAGTCATCGCGCCTTGATGTATTTTACGGTGTCGAAGGTTCCGTCCTGGCGGCTCCGCACGATCGGCACACAAACCAACGCAAGTCGGCCGATATATAGTTGGCAGCTGCTCCCATCTGCCTTGAAATCAACTCGAGCCCTGGCGTTCCCGTAGCAGATAGGGACGGGCTCGAGCGACGTCGCGCTGTCAGTGCTTCAGCTTGCGGTACCGAGATTCATGCATTGGATTTCCTGAAAGGCGCGAATGCCTTCAATCCCGCGCTCACGTCCCAAACCGCTCTCCTTGTGCCCACCGGAGGAGGCGTTCGCGCTGTTCAGAAAAGCGTTTACGTTGATCGTGCCGGTCCGCATCTGCCTGGCGACGGCCAATGCCTGGCGTGCATCCTTGCCATGGACATAGCCCGAAAGACCGAAGCGCGTATCATTTGCCATGGCAATCGCGTGATCGATATCGCGATAACCGATGACGCAAATGACCGGACCGAAAATCTCGTCTCGTGCCGCCGGGTTGCCGTTGTCGGCAACGTCAAGCACCGTCGGCTCGAAATAGAAGCCCGGCCGGTCAACCCGCTTGCCGCCGGTGACGACCGTGGCGCCTGCCTCGACCGCCAGCCTGACATAATTTTCGCAGCGCTGCACTTGTGCCTCGGAGATAACCGGACCAAGCAACGTCTGCTCGTCGCGGGAATCGCCGATTTTCAACGTCTGAAGGCTGGCCTTCATGGCTTCGAGCACCTTCGGTTTATCCGCCTCCGGCACGAAGACACGCGTGCCGAGCACGCAGCCCTGTCCGGCATGCGAGATGCAGACACCCAAAGCCGCCTGTCCCGCCTGATCGACGCGATCCGGCAGATAAATCTGGGCCGATTTGCCGCCGAGTTCGAGATGTACGCGCTTGAGCGTTGCGGCAGCCTGTTGCGCGACCTTTTTGCCGACGCCGGACGAACCGGTGAAGGTCACCAAGTCGACGGCTTCATCGGTGGTCATCAACTCGGCACCCTGGGAGCCAGCCTCGGCGAGTATGTTCAACACGCCATCGGGCAAGCCTGCCTCAGCCGCAATCTTGCCGATCCAAAGGGTGGAGAGAGGGGTTAGCGGGCTCGGCCGCAGAATGACGCTGTTTCCCGCCGCAAGCGCCGGGAAAATTTTCCACAAACCAATATAGACCGGAAAGTTATAGGCCGAAATCGCCGCGACCACACCGACAGGAACATAGCGCCGGATGCTCTGCAACAATCCACCCAAAGGACTTACGCGTTCCTCAAGCGTCAGCGGATTTTCTTCGATGTCGGGCAGTCGCAGGTACAGGTCGAGCATCGGCGGCACCTGGCCGAGCGGAGCGTCAACCTGGAAAGCGAGCGAGGGCGAATTTACGGGAACGCCGGTTTCGGTGATAACAAGGTCTTTCAGTTCGCCGACACGCTCGGCGAGCAGGGCGTGAAACTGACGCAGAATCGCGACCCGTTCGTCGGGTCGCTTGCCAGCCCAAATGCCGCTGTCGAAGGCGCGACGAGCGGCAGTGATCGCCTGACCGAATTGATCAAGCGACGCGCCGGGAAATTCCGCGGTCAGCCCTCCCGAGGAAGGATTGATCACCCGGATTGGTTCGCCCTCGCCGGAAACCAGATGTCCATCGATGAGGATTCTGGTCGGCCAGCCAGGCAGATTGACGATATTGGGCGCGCTCGACATTGACAGCCTTTCCGAAATTATATTTGCGCAGAACTCGCGTCTTGGCTTCGTTCACCTACGCGGATCACGACCTTTCCGGGAACGCTTTGATTGAAAAGTCCCCACATCGCCTGTGGAACTTGTTCGATACCATCCCGCACCTGCAAAGGCACCTTCAGGGCGCCACGACCAAGAAGATCGGCCATCTCGGCCTCGAAAGCCGGACGCAGATGTTCGTTGCCAACATGGCCGAAGCCCTGAATGCGCAGGCTTTTGCCCATAACAGCCCATAAGACAGGGGGCAGATGGTCTACGACAGCGGCGGTCTCATCCGGCTCATAAAGGGCCATCAGGCCGCAGATAAGTATCGTTCCGCCGCGCGCCATCAACGGCACGATCTTCGCGAGCATCGGGCCGCCCACATTGTCGAAATAGACGTCCGCACCATCGGGCAACGCGTTGCGAAGCTGCTCGGGGAAATCGGGAGATTTGCGATCAACGACTGCGTCATAGCCGATGTCCCGCATCAGATAGTCCCGCTTTTCGCCGCTCGCGATGGCAACTGCCCTCCCGCCCCTTGCCTTTACGAGTGCACCGACCACCGACCCGACGGCTCCGGCCGCGCCACTCACCAACACGGTCTGCCCCGGCTTGACGCCGCCGACAGAATGAAGGCCGATAAACGCCGTAAAGCCGGGCAATCCGCCAACACCGAGCGCATTTTCCGGGCCGCCGAGCGCAGGGTTTACCCGCCGCACGCCATCGCCGCGAGAAACGCCATAATGCTGCCAGCCAAAACGGCCTTCAACCACCTCACCGACAGCAAAATCGGGGTGCTTGCTTGCGACAATTTCGCCAACCGCGGCGCCGGGGATAGTCGCTCCCAAGGGCAGCAGGGGCACCGCCCCGCCCAAGGCGCTGCCGTCGATATGCAGCCGGTTCATCGGATCTACCGACAGGAAAAGATTCCGAACCAGAAATTCGCCGTCCTCGATGTCCGGCACGCTATATTCTTCAATAGCCAGGTCCGCCGGATCCAGGGGACCGCGCGGCCGTTGCCGAAGCACCACCCTTTGACACTTCGGCCGTTGACCGTCCGGCCGATCCACCATCATCATCTCCCACCTTGACGGCGCCTATTGATGAGCCGCCTGGTACCAGAACGCCCGGCGGGCCCGGCACCGAAGACATATGACTGCTTCGGCGAAAGGGACCGCTTGGGCCGCAAAGACCTTCCGAAATCCGAGTAACACGGCAAAACCACCGATCTCAAATATCAAATTGCACTTGTCTGATATTATTGACGAGCTGAATTGGGCAAATAGGCGGCAAAAACGCTTGCGCCTACCGAGACAGAAAGCCGAAGCCGCACGACCCATGTGCCCTACATGGCTCAATCCCTCGGAGCTTCCAACGCTCCGATTATCGCCTCGATTTCTGATGCAACGGCGGTCGCAGCCGGAGAGGGCAAACGACCTTGGCGGACCAGCAAGCAGACCTCCGCCTCGGCGGAATGCATAGCTTCAAGATCCAGTTGCACCGGTGTTCCAGCCATCATATGGCCCATATAAATACGCCAAAAGATTTCAAAAAATCTTCTTTACGCAGGAAATTGGGAGAATTCAGGTGATCAATCCCCTCGCGCACTGTTTCCCATCAGCCGCCAGGATCACCAAATCATTTCGCGGGGCCTTGCATTGCTCGGTTGCAATTCTGCTCTGTTCGGCTGGCGCCGGCTTTGGAGCGCCGCAGCAGGCGGTCGTTACAGATACCCCCGCGGGAAGGCAGGGGTTTCCACCCCGCGCCGAAGCGCCTGCGAACGCACCGAATGTGCTGATCGTGATGACCGACGATGTTGGTTTCGGCGCCAGCAGCACCTTCGGTGGAGCGATCCCCACCCCCAACCTCGATCGAGTCGCGCAAAACGGACTCCGTTATGCCAACTTCCACACGACTGCCTTATGTTCGCCGTCGCGTGCCGCTTTGCTCACTGGTCGCAATCACCACGCGGTCGGAGCGGGGCATGTGCCCGACATGGCTACAGGTGAACCGGGTTATACTTCGGTTCTGCCCCGCAGCGCGGCCACTATCGCGCAAGTTCTCAGTCGGAATGGCTACAATACGGCGTTCTTCGGAAAAAACCATAACGTGCCGTCGTGGGAAAACGGTCCACTTGGTCCGTTTACCCAATGGGGCAACGGCCTTGGCTTCGGCTACTTCTATGGCTTCCACGGAGGCATGACCGATCAATTTCGGCCCGACCTGTTTGAGAATACCCAGCCGGTGCCGACGCCTACCGACCCCGGATATTTCCTCGATCGGGATCTCATCAATCACACCATTTCCTGGTTCGATATGCAGCACACGACCGGGAGTAATCGCCCCTTCCTGATTTATATAGCTCCCGGCACAGCCCATGCTCCATTGCAGGCCCCTCGCGCCTGGCTCGAAAAATTCCGCGGCAAATTCTCTGAGGGCTGGGATGTTTACGCCGCCGAGACCTTTGCACGACAAAAGCGTCTCGGGCTGATACCGCGCGATGCGGCGTTGCCCCCTCGTCCACCGGGGGTGCCGGCATGGGCCAGTCTTTCACCGGCGCAGCAGCGCGTATATGCTCGGTATATGGAAGCCTATGCGGCGGCACTGGCCTGCTTCGACGACCAATTCGGGCGCCTGCTTGACCATTTGGAACAGAATAACGAGCTTTCCAATACTCTTATCTTGTTCATTCAGGGCGACAATGGAGCCTCTCCCGAGGGTGGGCAAAACGGAGCAGTCAACTATCTGGGGCGGACAAGCCCGGATCGCGAACTCGCTTGGGCAGAGCAACATATTGACGACATAGGCGGACCGGCTTCCTATCCGGTCGCGCCCGCGGGCTGGGCAGTCGCACTCAACACACCTTGGCCCTATTACAAGGCTGTCGCCTCACGCCTGGGCGGTACAACCAACGGTCTGGTGGTCAGTTGGCCGGCAAAGATTCCGCAACGGGGTGTTCGGCGGCAATTTACCTACCTGACCGATATCGCGCCTACGCTGTACGACGCCATCGGGATAGCGCCTCCTGCAGAAGTCGACGGCGTGGCGCAGATGCCATTTGATGGCCAAAGCATGTTGCCGACATTTGCCAGCGCCAACGCGCCCACATTACATACCCGCCAATATTTTGAAATGATGGGAAACTCGGCCATCTACGACAATGGCTGGCTCCTGGCGACGCGTATGGCCCCAAGTAATCAGGCGGGGCACCTGGCAGCCGCACCCGATCAACCGTGGCTCTTGTACGATCTTTTACGCGATCCGACTCAGACAACCGATGTGGCGGCGCAACATCCCGACGTCGCTGCCCGGCTGCGAGCCATGTATGCCGATGAAGCTCGGCGCAATCATCTCGAGCAGCGGTCTGCCGGCGTGGAGCGGCTATTTTCCTATAACCGGCCCGAATATGGTAATGTGCCTGGCCGCTACGTCTTTCATCCCGGATCGTGGGTCTATGGTGAGGGAACGTTCCCGTCTCTGCTGAACAGGGACTGGACGATTACCGCCGACCTAGTTGTCCCCCCCACGGATGCATCGGGCACGCTCGTTACCCAGGGCGGCTGGTTTCAGGGATGGGGCCTGCTGATGCGGAACGGCATTGCTCAGTTCGTTTACCGACGCGGGGACATGCCGGAATTGATAACCCGACTGGTGGCCCCGTCAGCTCTGTCGCCGGGGCGGCACCGAGTAGCCGTGACTGCACGACGCGACCAGGGCGGCCCCTCTGGAACCTTCACCATGGTCATTGATGGGGCGACGGTCGCCAGCAGCAAGGTCCCGAGCCTCTACACATTCAAATTCGGCAACGAGCCAGCCGTCATCGGGCGGGAGACCGGGACGACATTGGACGGAGATCCTTATCCGTTCGTCTGGCCCGCTGAGTTGACCGTTTCCTTGGACATGGGGCCCATCTCAATACCTTCTAACCAATGACAAATCACAATTAACAAAGCCGCTGGACGGGGAGGCAAGGCACCGTCATCCACAGGCTTGTTGCCCCCGTCTCCTCGCCGCACCTTGGCGTGGCATCCGCAGGGAATTCGGCTGAGGCGTCGCCTGCTGTGCTGGACCATGCGCCCGGTCCAGGTCGGCCGTCTCAATGTCGTCGGATGCAGCGAAAGCCGACATGGCTGGTCGAGGTGTCGACCGGCTCCGGATGGCGGGCGGCGGGCCGGTAACGCTGGCAGTAATTCGCCGCGCACAGGTGCGAGCCGCCCTTCATCACCTTGCGGCCGATGCGGACCTGCGGCTCGTTCCGGTCCAGGCTACCCTTGAGCGTGCCGCCGCGCGGGTTCCTGACCACGCAGCAGTCGCGTCCCTTCGGGCGATTTTCCTGCCACCAGTCGCGGGTCCATTCCCAAGTATTGCCGATCATGTCGAACAGCCCGTAGCCGTTAGGCTGGAAGCTGCCGACGGGCGAGGTGCCTTCCCAGCCATCTTCCAGCGTATTGGCGAAGGGAAACAGCCCCTGCCAGTAATTCGCCATCATCGCTCCACCCGGCGCCAGCTCGTCGCCCCATGCAAACTCCTTGCCCTCGAGCCCGCCGCGCGCGGCAAACTCCCATTCCGCCTCGGTCGGCAGGTCCTTGCCGGCCCACTTCGCATAGGCCATCGCGTCGCCCCAGCTGACATGGACCACCGGATGGTCCTCCAACCCCTCCAGGGTGGTTGCCGGCCCGTAGGGGTGGCGCCAGTCGGCCCCAAAGCATAATTCCCACCAGCGCAGGGGGTCGTCGGTTCCGACGGGCACGGGGCTCTTGCGAAAGACCAGCGAGCCGGGCTGGTCCATGCCAGGGAGCAGGCCCGGATAGTGCTTCGGATCCGGCGCAATCTCCGCCGAGGTCACATGGCCGGTCGCGGCCACGAACTCGGCGAACTGGCGGTTGGTCACCGGGTGCGTGTCGATCCAGAACCCTTCGACCCGGACACGGGCAAGCGGCGCTTCCTCCGGATAAAAGGCCAACGAGCCCATCGTGAACTCGCCCGCATCGATCCAGCGCATCGGTTCGATACTTGCTGCCATCTCCTGGGTCTATGGCCTGCTCAAGACCCTGTCAAAGAGAAGGCGCTCGGCAAAACGTCCGCAAATCGGCGGTTTGGGAGAGCCGGCCACCTGGCGGACGCCCACCACAAACCCAGCCAGCTTGAACCGTCGCCTCGAAGGCGTACAAGCGCCACAATGGCCTTTGCCCTGCCGCCCGACGAGCGGCCTTCTCCGGCTTCGATTCGAACTGCCGGCACCGGCGCGTGATCAACTCCAGTCAAGTCGGATCGCGCTATATTTCCTGTTTATTTTCTGAATGTTACCGGTCGTCCGGTGATTCCACCTGAGTTCAAAATGCTCTAGAACTTGCCTGTGAGACTGAGGAAGACCTGGCGCTCGACGGCTGGGAAGGCGCTGACCTGCGTGACCCGCTGTGAGAGGTTTGTTCCGGATAGTGCGACGGTAAAGCGACCGCCCAGCTTGTAGCCGATCCTGCCGCTCAGCGAGGCGTAGCTGCCGGTATGAACCAATATCGCCGATACATATCTATCGCGTACCATATCGGTACTTGTGACATAATGGGCGCTGCCGTCGAACTCCCAGGATCCGGTCGTGTAGCCCAGTACCAGCCGCAGGTGATGTCGCGGCATCGAATTCTCATAGTTGAGGAAGGTCTTCACCGCGCTTTCGTCCTCAACCCGTGCATAGCTGTAGCTCGCGTCCCAGCGGACGCCCGATGGGTTGCTGCCCTGCAACTGTATTTCGCCACCCCAGCCGTGGCTGCCGCCTACATTCTGGGCGTAGTTCGAGACGGCCGGCCGGCCGTCGATGAAAACGGTCTCTCCATCCAAAAAGGGCGCTGCGATATTCTTGTTCCATTCATAGAAGACCGACGTCCTCAACACAGAAGACAAGGGATCGATCCGGCGGCTATAGTCCACGCTCACGTCCTGGACGATCGTCGGCCTTAGTCGCGGATTTCCCTCGACATCTATCAAAAAAGAGCCACCGAAATCCATGATCTGGCTGTAGCCATTTTGAATTAGACTGGGCAGCATCACGCCGCGTCCATAGCCGATTCGGACCCGGTCCGAAGCGGTGAGGCTATAGGACAAAGAGGAATTCGCGCTTATCGCGTTGTTATCGTGTCTATGGTCGGCATAGTTGAAAACGCCCGTAGTATTGATGTCGCCAGCCTGCCTGGATGTCCGATGATCAAACCGGAACGCGTTCGAGAACGAAATTTTGTCGTTTGGTGTCCATATCCAGGCTCCGCCAACGGAGACAAAATCCTGCGCTAGATGCGGCTTCTGAATAATGCTCTGCTCATTATATTGCCTGTAATCCCGGTAGCGATATTCCATATTCAGGCGAATTGTGTGGCTCGTACCCAGCTTGAACTGGTCTTGCAGTTGCACGACCAGCAGGTTCATCTTTGTCCCGAAGCCGATGTCTCCGGTACCCGTCTCGAGGATCCTGACGAAGGTATGATTGAGGTAGGCGTTGACGCCGATTGCTCCAAATCGACTGTCCCAGTCCAGGCTGGCACGCGCCGAGCGGGACTTGTCATGCTGCACACCCATTATGTTGAAGTCGGTGGCGTCGGCGAAGTTGCTGACACTGCGTGTATAGGTAAGCTCGACGCCCGCCTGCAGGCTGTCCGATAGCGCCACCCTGGCGCTGGCTGCGACGTAGCGATGCTCGGGCGGTTGGGTTCCGCCCGGGTTTTCCGGTGTAATATAGCCATCGAAAGAATAGCGGGGCGTCCGAAACTCGCGCGCATCCATGCTGCCGACGCTCAGTTTCACGCCGCCCCAGGTTCGTCTCAGCGTTGCCGTGGCATCGAGGCTGCGATGATGTTGCGTGCCCAGCGTCACGTTACCGACGACGTTGTCATTATAGGCCGGGCTGTAGGTGACAATATTGATGACGCCGCTGGCCGCATTCGAACCGAACAGCGCCGACGATGCCCCCTTTACGACCTCGATCTGCCGGATGTCGTCGATATTGACCGGGAGATTCGACCAATCGGTACGTGAATAGTCGTCGAGGAAGACTTGGCGCCCGTCGATCAGCACGAGCATTCGCGGCTGTGTGGGCTGCTGATAGCCGCGGACGCCGATGTCGTAGCCGGCGAGGCCGCTTCTGAGGACATCAAGACCGGGGATGCGCGAGAGGATCTCGGGAATGTTGCGGCTGCCCGATCGCCGTATGTCGTCGGCGGTAATGATCGTCATGTTGGCCGGAGCTTCGGAAGCACGCTGCGGCGTGCCGGTCGCGGCTGTCGTGACCGGCTCACCGAAAAGATTTTCGAGCGCGCCATAGTCCATCGACTGCGCGCGCACAGGTTGAGCGGCAAGCGTCGCGGCACAGACCGATATTGTTAGAACCGGCGCGCGGAAGACGGTCAGGATGGTCTGGCCGGTAAATGCGAACGGAAGACGATTTGACATGCTAGATTTCCTTCACCAGCATGAGGAAGGCCGCACCGAATTTGACCTTTGAGGCTACGCACGCAGCCTTGCTCACGGTAATTTGGATTTTTGCCCCCGAGCTGATCGAGACGACGCACAGGCCCGCCAGGGCACAGGAGGAATCAGAACTGATCGTGATGATCCCGTGCTGTGCGGCTACCGGCGCAACCAACCGAGCGTTGACGGCCCGGGTTATGAACGCGACTTTCGCTCCGGCGAGACCGCCGAGCGAGTCGGCCGCAACCCTCTTGAGCTTGAGCGTCAGCGAGCCGATCGCCGCACCCCCCAGCGCCTGCTGAATGGCCTGGGCCTCGCCCTCCGAACCCGCGTCGCCGGGCTGATAGACGATCGCCGCAGTGACGGATCCCGAAAGTGCCGGCTGCACGAAGGATAGCACGCGAGCACCTGCCAGCGCGGTACGGGGCGCCATTTGTGCACGCGCTGGTTGAGATGCTACAGCGACAAAAATGGTCGACGCGACGTATAGCCATGAGGAGAAGGTTCTAGTCAAAGCACTTCCTCATAAATTATCATTAAGATTTCACTATAGTTCAAGAAGATCGGATCTCAATCCAATTCTCTAGGCCGTTCGAATATGGTGAACGAATTTTTCGGCGTCGGATCGCAGCCGCTGAAACTGAGACTGTAATTCAACGACCGCTAAACTCATGTCGTTTGCAGCACTGTTATTTTGGTCGGCTGACAAGCGAATATGCCCGCTAGTGCTAACCAACTGGTCGGTCTTGTGAAGAGCCGAAGCGACAGTGCCCATGATCTCGGTCCCCGCGCGTACTTGCTTTTGGACCGAACCCGCGACAGTAGACGCGATCTCGTTCAGTCGCTCGAGCATGTCGTTGATCGTCTTGGTCGCGACGGCGACATCCTTGGAGGATGCTTGAATACCGCTGATCTGGTCGCGAACTTGATTGGTCGCGCTACCCGTCTGCCCGGCGAGACTCTTGACCTCACTGGCAACCACCGCGAAACCGCGGCCCGCTTCGCCCGCGCGTGCGGCCTCGATCGTCGCGTTAAGCGCGAGCAGCTGGGTCTGCGAGGCGATCTCATTGATGGCACCGACAACCGCCTCTATCGCCTCGGCCTCCCGCGCCAGAGCGGTGCTTCTCCCGCGCGCTTTGTCCGCTTCCTCGAGTGCGGTCAAAGCAGCCTGATGTGAGCCCTGCACCTGGCGGCCGATCTCGGCGAAGGACGTCATAAGCTCGTCGGTAGCGGCCGCAGCGACTTTCATCGCTTGCGCCATCTCCCCGCTTTCCATGTCGAGTAACGTCGATTCCTGGCGGGTGTCTTGAGCCCTCAACCGAAGCTGCTCAGCATTTGTGAGCAGGCTTTCCGCCGAGCGGCCGACCGCCTCGATCACGGCAGATATGCTTCCCTCGAACTCATGTGCGAGGGCATCGAGCATCGCCCGTTTCTCCTCCAGCGCGTGATTTCTGCTCGCTTCATCACGCTCCCGCTGCGCCATTTCTGCGGCCTTGCTTTCTTCCGCCCGGCGTCGCTCGCTCTCCTGAACCATAAGGCGCTGATCCTCGCGCTCTGCCTGCAGGCGGATCGCGTCGAGAGCGTTGCCACGAAAGGTTTCGAGCGCAGTCACCACCGCGCCCAACTCGTCCCGGCGATGAAGGCTGCCGATGTCGATGTCGTAATCGGCCGCTGCCAAGCGGGTAGTAGCATCGGCGATGCCACGGATCGAACGCACGGTGGCAAAGCCAGCAAGAAGCGATGCGATGGCGATGCTCGGCACAGCCAGTAAGGCAAGCGCCGTAAACATCATTGTCGTCGCCTCGACGTCGGCACTCACCATTTCAGCCCGACGATTCGACTCGGCGATGACTTGCGAGGCAATCCGGTCGGTGCTCGCCGTAATCTCCCGCGAATGTTTATGAAATGACTCTAGCATAGACGCCGCACTCGCGAAATCGACGCCGAGCATTGCCGTCACGACATCGACCATTTGCGAATATTTGTCGACGTTGTGCCGTACGGCGTCGATGCGCTCCAAGTTGGCGCGTCCGACTTCCGTGTTTCGAAATGCGAGCAGATCACGATTGACGCTGTTGAGGGTCGCCTTGATCGCACCGGTGCGGGCAGAGATGTTCACGGCGCCGGGATCGGCCGCCACCACATTGAGCAGCCTAGACAGGTCTGCATCCGCCCGCCTGAATCCTGCCCCTATCGCGGCCAACTCGGTTGACGCCCGCATGTCGATCTTCACAATGTGCCGCGTGTCGTGGCTCACACGTTGCAGCGCCGATATCTCGACCAGGACCATCGCCAGAAGCAAGCCAAGAGCAATGGCCGGCGCGACGGAAAACTTCACGATGAGCGGCCAATCCGAAAACCGGCCGACGCGCTTCAAATATGCTCGGGTTTTTGGACCGGCCACCTGATCCACGCCGAACGTAGACCGCCATTCCGGCGCACAACTCCCCCATCTCGCCGCGAGAAGCAATATCCTTTCAAGACAAAGGACTTTCAAGACATGGGATAGCTTGCCATTCCAAGAATTACCGTTCGGCAGCATTATCTAATATTCTCACTATAGACGCGCAAATATCTTAGTGGTTTGTTCCTAATTAATGGTAAACTGAGAATTAGACTAAGGTATTAGGAGTTAAAGCCTGCCAACCTCCAAGGTGATCGATTTACCTTATATAGAACGATAATCGTTCCGGAGAAGTATTGCCGGACCCGCAGCAAGAGATGCGGATCGTTCGGTGCACCAGCCGCAATGTCGGATGAGGTGCCAGATTGTGTGGACGATCCGGCTTTCCTGGCGCGAGCGCCCGTCCGGGCCCGCGTCCGACTTGGCACTAGAGATCAGGCCAACCAGCGGGCGGCGTCTGTTCCCGCCCCTGCAGCGTCCGCCAAACGCCGATGCCCGGCAAGACGGCGCCAGCTTGAACCGTCGCCTCGAAGGCGTACAAGCGCCACAATGGCCTCCGCCCTCCCGCCCGACCAGCCGCCCTCCCCATCGCCTGGCCCGCCGCCGGGGTCGCGTCAGGTGGCGAAGGGCGCGGGGACGGCGCTGCTCGCGCGCGCCGGCGGGGTGATCGAGATATTGTCGCAGCCGCTTTATGTCTGGCTGTTCGGTCTGCCGACCTACGGGCTCTACATGGTCCTCTGGTCGGCGGTGAACCTGATCGAGAATATCTTCGACCTCGGCATGACCAGCGCGCTCCAGCGGGTCATCCCGCAAGCGAGCGACGATCGCGAGCGCGCGACCGCGTTGCGCCAGGCGATGCTGATGGGGGTTTGCCCTTGCCTGCTGATCGCGCTGGCCGCGAGCCTGGGCGCGCAGTGGATCGCGCAGCTTGTCAACGTCGCGGCCGCCGATCGCGACAAGCTGGCGACCGGCATCGCGCTGTTCGCCTGGGCACTCCCGCTATGGGCCTATCTCGAGATCGCGACCTCGGCCTTGCGGGCCCGCAAGGCGTTCGGGCCGGAGATCAGGCTGCGGGTCATGTGGGAGCAGCTGCTGCGGATGGCGGCGGCGATCCTGCTATGGGCGGTGGGGGCCGATACGCTCGGACTGCTGATCGCGCATCTCTGTTCGCTGGCGGTGACCTGCTTCTTCTCGACGCGGCTGCTCGCCCGCTATTATCCGCTCGGCCTTGTCCTGCGCGGCGGCGCGCGCGCACACCCCGCCGCCCGGACGCTCTATGCGGGTCTCTCGGTACTGCCGTCGAACATCGTCGGGCGGCTGTTCGCCGACGCCCCGCCGCTGATCCTCAACGCGATGATCCCCGGCGCCGCGGGCGCAAGCGCGGCCGGGCTGTTCGCGATCGCACGCAAGATCGCGAGCGCGGTGCAGCTGATCCGTCAGGCCTTCTCCTATGTGATGGCGCCGCTCGCCTCCGAGGCGGTGCGCCACGACAAGCGCCATGTCGCCGAGATATACGGCTTCGCGACGCGGCTCACCATCCTGGTCGCGACGCCGACGGTGTGCACGATCGCGGGCGGCGGCCGCGCGCTGCTCGCGCTGTTCGGGTCGGCGGCGCAGGCCGCTTACCTGACACTGGCGCTCCTGAGCTTCACCAGGCTGATCGAGGCGGTCGCCGGTCAGGCCGGATCGATCCAGTCGGTAATCAGCCGCTATCATCATCCGCTAGTCGGTAGTCTGGCGGGGCTCGCCGTGGCGCTGGTGCTGGGGGCGCTGCTGCTGCCGGAGGGCGGCATGGACGGGATGGCGGTGGCGGTAGCGGCCGGGATCATCGTGTCGCAGCTGGCGCAGATGGTCCAGCTCTGGCGCCATCACCGGCTCCATCCGTTCGCGCCGCCCTTCGATCGGGCGGCGGCGACCGCGGCACTGGTGGGCGCCGGCATCTTCGCGATCTCGCAGGCGCTGTGGCCGCTCCACCATCTGATCCGCATCGGCATCGGCGCACTGCTGCTGCTCGGTGGGATATGGCTGTGCGGGCGGTTCGGCTTGTCGGAGGAGGACAAGAAGGCGCTCGGCAAGACCGGGCGGAAGCTGCGGTTCCTGGCAGGGTGAAGGCTATTCACCCTCGCTTTTGGGCGAGGGACTCGACGAGCAGAATCGACGTGGCGTGGGCAAAACCGCCTCAGAGCTCGTCGGCCTCGCTGACGGCATTTGGGCTGCGCAGGTAAGCCGGCTGCCCGGCATGAGCGTAGGCCATCCCACCAGCGTCGAGCCGCTGCTCTAGCCCGCCGCGCCCGCCCCAACCGATCGCGATGGCCCGCCCCCTATCAGGGCGCAGCGCCGGACAGGTCGGCCGCTTTCAGCGCAAGGCGCTTCGCTCGCTCCATGTCATATCGGTTGCGTGTGACGAGGCGCTGCGCATAGAGCCCGCCGCCTCCGTGCAGGTTGCTGAAGGACTTGTAGCTGCCGTAGCTCGTCAGGGTGTAATCGCGGATCGCGTGCAGCAGCCTCAGTCGGTAACGGCCGTCCACGCCCTGTTTCCCGCGCATGTAGTTCTGAACCAGCGCGCCGATTTCATCATTTTCGCAGTCGCTGATCGAGGGTGAGGTCAACACCGATCCGCCGCCAATGTCCTGAAGGTGCCGGATCATCAGGCTCCAGTTGGCCGCGTGCAGATACTTTCCGGCATTGGCGAACAGCTCATCGGGGATCATCATGCCGTCGGTGGTCCGCTCGCAATTTTTCAACGACGCTTCCAGTGTTGCCCGGATAATCGTCGCATGGATCACCATGTCGCTGATCTTTTCCCTGATGTGGACAAATTTATCCAGCCCGTTGGCTTCCGCGATCAGTTGCGCAAAGCCAACCAGGCAATCGGCGTCGTCGGCCAGATTGACGAGCCCCCCGGCGCGGGTCCACAGCCCGAGCGCGTGGGCGAAGGTCGCGGCGAGATCGGGTTCGCCATCGAGGAATACGCGCTCATCAGGGATGAAGACGTCGTCGAAGATGACGAAGCACTGTGGCACGAATTCTCGCGATGAAAACGGAAAGTCGCGCGGATCGCCGGGCGTGGGTTCACCGACGGTGACGATGCTGATTCCGGGCGAATTGACCGACGCGGCAAATGCGACGGCATAGTCCCCTTCGTCGGGTTTCATTGCCTTGGTCGGCATGACGAGCAGTTCGTGTCCGATCGCCGCATGCGAAACGTGCAACTTGGCGCCGCGGACGACTATTCCGCCCGGTCGCCGCTCGACCACGCGCAAATAGGCATCGGCGTCATGTTGCTTGCCCGGTGCCAGGCTGCGGTCGCCTTTTGCGTCGGTGATGCATTCGGTAATCCGCAGATCCTGGTGCTGGAGCATGTCGACATAGGCGCGGATGGCTGCGGCGCGTTCCGGGCAACGCGCAGCGATGCGACTGGCGGCGGTCAGCGCTGTCATCACGCACATGAAGCTGATTTCGGTCAGCCACTCGGTGTGCAGGCTCATGCGCGCCGCGAGGGCGTCTGCGGATGTCGGCAGTTGAAGGAGCTCGCTGACCGCCCGATCGCCAGGACGATAAGCCGCGTCGTACGTTCTGGCGACCGCGTCGATCGAGGATTTCAGCGCCGGACAGCCGGTCAAATCGGTGACGCGTTTGCCATTCCAGTATACGCGGCGCCCGTCATTCAGCGAGGACTTGTACTGGTCGCCCGTCAACATGAAACGCGAATCCTCTTTGCGCCGGGCTTGCCCCCAAGCCCGCACCAAGCCGGGCAAGTTGGCCTTGCCTCCACAACTTCGTCTATTCGCCGCGCATTTGGGGCGCAAGACTGCTGTCGTCCGGCGCTGGTCCAACCCCGGGGCCGGGTTCCCCGCCATACATGACGATCATCTGGCCGGTGATCGCCCCTAGGCATCATCACCACCTACCTGACGGTCGGCTTCGGCAAGCAGATCCATCTCCAGCGGTGCTTCATCCAAACGCCGCTGCCGATGAAGTGGTGCAGCTTGTCGTAGCTGACATCGCCATCACGCGCTGCCATCGGCTGCACGCTCTTGCGGTCACCAGGGCCAATCAGATTCGCTATATAGCCAGGGCACATCCATAAAAGCTGGCTCCCCATGAACCAGGGATTTTGCCCTTTGGGAATTCCAAAAATCACATTTCTGCCAAAGTCGTGCTAGGCATTATCCGCTTTAGATTGGATCGGATCGGATCGGATCGGATCGAGATCATTTTCTTTTGTTTGCTATGACTTCCAAGCCGGAAAATATTTCCATCTGTCTCGAAATCACTAGGCCAGCGCCTTCCCGTACAAGCCCAGCATCGCCGCCCAGCCGCGCTCGGCCTGTCGCTCGTCATAGACCGGCATGTCGGGCACCATCCACCCGTGCTTCGCGCCGGCATAGACCTCGATCGTGTAGGGCCGGGCGGCGGACGCGAGCGCTCTGTCGAGGATCGTCCTGGTCTCCGGCTCCTTCTCGTCGTCGTCGGCGGCAATGGCGATATGATAGGCCGCCTTGGTGCCAGCGATCAGCTTGTGCGGGCTGGTCGCTTCGTCGGTAACGAGGCGGCCGCCATGGAAAGATACGACCGCGCCGACGCGATCGGGCAACGCCGCAGCGGCCCGGATTGCCATCGGCCCGCCCATGCAGAAACCGACGACGCCCATCTTCTTGCGGCGGTCGACCTCGGGAGCCGCATCGAGGAAAGCCGCGAAAGCGAGCGCATCGCGCGTCACGCGCTCATGATCGAGATCGTCGATCATCCGCATTCCTCGCGCCATACCGGCCGGATCGGCGAAGTTGAAGCCGGGCGGCAGAACCGGGGCCTTGCCCAGCCGATAGAATTGATTGACGACCAGCACCGCATAGCCATGTGCGGCAAGCCGCCGGGCCATGTCGATCTTGACCGGGCGCAGCCCGAAAAAGTCGGGAAAGAAGATCACGCCAGGCGCCGGACGCGGCTGCTCCGGATGGACGAGCCAGGCGTCGCACTGCCCGTCTTTGGTGGGCACCTCGACCGATCTGGCCGTCACGGCTCGCGCGGGCATCGCGTCGGCCCCGCCAACGGCGAGGCCGGCAACAACCGTGCCGATCGCAAAATCACGGCGGGACAGCAGCTTGTCTCGTTCACTCATGCGGAACCTCTCCAGTCGCCCCTCCACCGTTCGCTTCCGTAGCAAGGAATCGGGGCGGCTCAAAGCCTCCGCCGCCACCGCGACCCCGTCTTGTCGCGGGACAGCCATGCCCAGCCACCATTCGTGACATCGATCATCGTTCGGCGTAAAGGGATCGCATGAAGTTGTTGCTGATCGAGGATAATCGCGAGCTCCAGAAGCTGGTGGCCGGTCACCTGGCGTCGGCCGGCTTCGCGATCGACCGTGCCGGTACCCTCGGCCAGGCGCGCGAGGCGATGACGCTGACCTCCTATGATCTGCTGCTGCTCGATCTGGGCCTGCCGGCCGGGGAGGATGGCGGGGATCTGCTGACCGATCCAAAGGGTGTGCCTCTGCCGCCCGTCATCGTGCTGAGCGCACGCGACGCCGTGCCCGAGCGGATCAGGCTGCTCAATTCGGGCGCCGACGATTATCTGATAAAGCCGTTCGACCTGCTCGAACTGGAAGCGCGCATCCATGCGGTGCTGCGGCGACCGCGACTGCGCGGTGAGACCGTGTTGACATGCGGCGACCTCACCCTCGTTCCCGACACCGGCGACCTGCAGGTGAACGGCGTGGCGATGGAGGCATCGCGGCGGGAGCGCGCGCTTCTCGAGGAACTGCTGCGCCACGCCGGGCGGACCGTGGTCCGCGAGGCGCTGGAGGACCGGCTCTATTCGTTCGACGAGGCGGTCACCCCGAATGCTCTCGAACAAATCGTGTCCCGGCTGCGGCGAAGGCTGATCCGGGCGGGATCGACGGTGACGATCGACACCAAGCGCGGCATCGGCTATCGGCTTTCCTCTCCCCCTTATCTGTCCTGAGGGCCGTGAATCTGGCCGGCTCCAGCCTCCGCCGCCGCCTGTTGTTCGCCATGGCATCGCTGGTCCTGCTCGGCATGGCGATCACGGCGATCTATCTGCGCGAAATATCCGACTCGAATTGGTTCGATCTAACCGATCGCACGCTGCAGGCGCAGGCAAGATCGCTTGTCCATAGCTATGACCCGCAAGCGGCCAATCCGCTCGCCGCGCTGCCCGAGGAATGGCGCGCCGCCTATGCCCGGCCGGGAAGCGCGTTCGGATATACGATCTACGATCGCTTCCTGAGGCCGGTCGAAAGCTCGGCGTCGCTGCGCGGTAGGATCCTCCCGCTCAACGGCCTGCCGCGCGGCGATCAACAGATGGGCGAACTGGTGCTCAACGGGCCAGACAGCGTCCCGACGCTCGCGGTGGCGCTGCCCGGCGGCGGCGTCGCCATCGTCTCCCGCTCGGGAATAAAGTCGGAGATCCTCGCCGAAAGCCTGATCCGCGAGGATCTCGAACCGATCCTGATCTTCATGTTGTTTGGCGTGCTGGCGATGATCGTGATCACGATGGTCTGCTTCCAGTCGCTGCGCCCGATCGTGGCCGCGTCGCGCGACGCGGCGAACATAGGCCCCTATGGCCGGCACAAGCGCATCGACATCAGCAAGCTTCCGATCGAGGTGCTGCCGCTGGTCGACGCGTTCAATGGGGCGCTCAATCGGCTCGAGGAAGCGCATGACTTCCAGCGCAGGCTGACGGCCGATGCCGCGCATGAGCTCAGGACGCCGTTGTCGGTGCTGAGCCTGCGCCTGCAGCGTGCTCGCATGGGCGAGGGGCTCGACTGGCCAGAGATCATCACCGACCTTGCCCGGATGGCGCGGCTGATCGACCAGATGCTCGACCTGTCCCGGAAGGAGGCGAGCGCGGCCTCCTCCGAGGGGTTGGCGGAGGTCAATCTGTCGCGCACGATCCGCGAAGCGGCGGCGATCGTCCTGCCGCTGACCGAGGAACGCGGCCGCACGATCGAACTCGAGGTTCCGGCCCGGTTCACGCTGCATGCGGGCCGCGCAGACGACCTGGCCGACATGGTCCGCAATCTGATCGAAAATGCGGTGATCCACGGCCAGGGCACCGTCAGGGTAGCCTTGTCCGATGCCGGCAACGGCCAAGCGCGGCTCACGGTGGCCGACGAAGGCCCGACGCCGCCGGAGGGAGAGTTGCTGTTCATCCGCTTCCGCCGCGGCGACGAGCAGCGGCCAGGTTCGGGCCTGGGGCTTGCGATCGTCCGCCAGGTGGCCAGCGCACATGGCGGCAGCGTTCGTTTCCGGGAGGGGCCGACCACCTGCCTGGAGGTCTTGCTGCCCGCCACCATCGAAGGCTATCGTCCAGCGGCTTCGTAGCCAGACGATGGGCGGCCCAGCCGGGCCCTGCCCTCACCTCTTTACCTGGACCCGGCTGCCTGCCCAGACGGTCCGGTCTCGTATCGTCAGAACTATGTCAGATCATCACGGGCAAATAATTAAAGCGCCGAATGTGCGGTATGTTATTTAGCAGTACCGGATGATCGGCCACTATCGGCACAGGGTCGTTCGCCACCGCGGTATCGTCCTGCCCAATCCCGGAGCCCCGGCTCCTCCGCCAGGCCAGGGTTCCACGATGTCCGACCATGTTTCGCCCCGGGAAGTCACCCTCGGCACCTATCGGGACGACTTGGGGCGGCCAAGCTTCGAGGCGAGCTTTGAAGGCCGTCCGCTCCTCGTCGAGCTGGACAGCAGCGCCGTGCTTCACGTCGCCAGCCGTATCGATCAGGACAAGGTCGCGCACATGTTGAACCAGAAACGGGCCATTATCCGCGCGGCAGCCGAACGGCTTATCCAGCAGGGCTTCCATATCATGCGCGACGACAAGATGGTCGTCGTGCTCTCCGCGCTGGACCTGTGACTGCCCCCGCCCCCCTCGCCGCCTGGGCTGCGGGTGTACATAGAGCTTTCGGGTTTCGTTGAACCAACCCCTCCCCTGAAGGGGAGGGGCCAAGATCCCTCCTGACCGGAAAGACTCCAACGCGCGCTCAGCGTGCTTCGCGCCGCCGCAGGATCGCTTCGGCCATGACATGGTCGGTGGGCTTGTCGACATCTATGCAGGCCTCGGCAAAGGGCAACTCGATCGCCCTCGCCCGCACGCCGAGCCGGCGGCCCGCGCGCGCGATGGCCTGATCGAGGCTCAGCAGCCGTGCGGCCAGCATCGCCGCGAGCGGCAGGCCGAAGGCGCCGAGCACGGCGCGCGCCTTCTTGCGCCGCTGCTCGATCCCGCGCCAGACGGCGAGCGCCTTCAGCGCCTCCGGTGACCCCAGCCAGAACAGGTTCGCGCCCGAATAGGCCCCGCCGCGAAAAGGCAGCCAGGTGCGGCGGTTGCCGGGATAGGCCGCCTCGAGCGTCGCCCGCTCGACAAGCGCCACCGCGATGTCGCTGTCCGCGGTCGCGTCGACGAATGCGTCGATGATCGCATCGTCGAGAAGAACATTGTCGGCGGTCGTAAGGAGAAAAGGATAGGCGTCGGGCATCGCCGCCAGCGCCGCGGTTACCGCCTCGACCACGGAATATCCGCAGTCGCGCGCAACGACGCGCGGATCGTCGCGCAACCAGTTCAGGCGCGGATCATCGAGCAGCGTGTCGGCCGTCTGCGCGAGGACAAGAATGCGGGCGACGTCATCCCGCGCCGCCAGGGTGCGCGCGACGCGGGCAAGCATCGCCTCCCCCGCGACGTCGATCAGGGCCTTGAACGGCTGGCCGAAATGATCGGCGAGCGGATCGGGGCCGGGGCGCTGCCCAGCCAATATGATCGCGGTGAAGCCGGGAGCGTTCATCTCCCCGCCCCTTGCCAGCCCTGCGGACGGACGGCAAGGAAGCCGGCATGACGACCCCGCTCAATATCATTCCGATCGGCAGCAATCCGACCCGCATCTGGGGCATGACCAGCACCGAGCGGCTGCGCCGCATGGCGCTCGCGCAGAAGATGCGTTTCGGCGGGGGCGAGGGCGATGGGCCCATTCCCGGCGGCACGCTGATCGTTGCCGCCAGCCATGTGTTCGAGCCGGCCTGGCTCAAATTCATGGCCGCGCGTCCGGGCCAGGTGCTGACGCTGGGTGGGCAGAAGGTGATCGCGCATGTCGCGGGACCCACCGACGGCAGCGGCTTTCCCGATGGCCTGACCGAGATCCGCGCCGAGGATCATCGCATATTCTACAATGAGGCGCTGCGGAAGCGCGAGGAGCCGGTGCTGGAGAAGCTCGAGCCCGGCAGCGTCCGCGCGATCGAACGCAAGACCTATTTCGGCGCTTACAAGGGCGTGACCGATCTGCTCACCAAATATCTCTGGCCCGAGTGGGCGCTGGTGCTGACCCGGATCGCCGCGCGAATCGGCATGACCCCCAATCAGGTGACGCTGATCGGCGCGATCATGTGCGTTCTGGCGACCTGCCTGTTCTGGAAGGGACATTATTGGTGGGGCATGGCGGCGGGACTCCTGTTCATGGTGCTCGACACCGTCGACGGCAAGCTGGCGCGGTGCACGATCACCTCATCCTATTGGGGCAATATCTTCGACCATGGCCTCGATCTCGTGCACCCGCCCTTCTGGTGGTGGGCCTGGGGGGTCGGGCTGTCGCACTGGGGGCTTGCCCTCTCGAACGAAGCCTTCGCATCGGTGATGATCGCGATCGTCGGCGGCTATGTGGTGCAGCGGCTGATCGAGGGCGCGTTCATGCGGCTCTACGGCGGCCTGCACATCCACGCCTGGCAGAAGGTCGACAGCGATTTCCGTCTGATCACCGCGCGACGCAATCCGAACATGGTGATATTATTCGTCGCGACGCTGCTGCAGCGGCCGGACATCGGCCTGATCACGGTCGCCTGGTGGACGGTAATCTCGTGCCTGTTCCACGCGGTGCGCCTGCTCCAGGCAATGGCGAAGAAGGCGCGCGGCGAAGCGATACGCTCCTGGCTGGCGGTGTGAGATGACCAACGCGACCATCGCGAAGTTCGGCTATCCCGCGACGCTGATCCGCGATTATGCGCATTGGCTCGTGCTGCTGCGGCCGGCCCAGCCGACACTGGGCGCGCTGGTGATCGCGGCGAAATCGGACGTCGAGGCGTTCGGCAGGCTACCGGTCGAAGCGCATGCCGAGCTGGCGAAGGTCATAGCCGATGTCGAAGCGGCGCTATTCTCGGCGATGGCCTATCAGAAGATCAACTATCTGATGCTGATGATGGTCGATCCGCACGTCCATTTCCACTGCGTGCCCCGCTATGAGGGCGAACGCGAATGGCGGGACCTCTCGATAACCGACGCTGGCTGGCCGGGCGTGCCGGCGCTCGGCCAGGCGGTGACGCTGTCGGCGCGACAGATTGACGGGATGAGCGGCTGGCTTAAGGGCCATTGGCCGGCGTGAAACGGATCGGCGGGCCGAGGCCGATCCTCACTTCCCGACCGGAAGCGGATTTTTCTCGATATATTTATTGAAGGTGTTGAGCAGCTGGTGCTCGTTCGGACCGGGATTGTTGCGAAGCGGTTTGGCCACGTCCACGACGATCTCGGGATCGTCCCCGCCCAGCAACGCCATCGCCTGTTCGACGAAGACGTCGACCGTCATCGAGCGCGGGTCGCCGCTTTTGAAGATCAGATCGGTGTCGACCCAGGGCGGCACGATCTCTTGCACGCCTATCCCTGTGTCGCGCAGCTGGAAACGCTGCGACAGGATGTAGGAGTGCAGCGCGGCCTTGGTGGCCGAATAGACCGCGTTGGTCGCGCAGGGCACGAAGCCGAGAATGCTGGTGGTGTAGAGAATTGTCGCCGCCGGCCGGCCCTTCAGATGCTCGATCAGCGCGGATGTCATCCGGATCGGTCCGAGCAGGTTGGTGGTAATCACGCGCTGTGCCGCGGCTTCGTCGATCGGGCCGCTTGGATCGTCGAACAGCAGCACCCCGGCATTGTTGAAAAGGACGTTCGTCTCGGGAAAATCGCGAATGATCGTCCGCGCGGCGCGCTCGATGCTCGCGGAATCGGCGATGTCGAGCTGAATCGCCGCCATGCCCGGACAGGCCTCGACCACCTCATCGAGCCGCGCCTGCCGGCGCCCGGCGACGATGACGCGGTTGCCGAGCCGGTGCAGCGCCTCGGCAAGCCCGCGGCCTATGCCGCTGGTGGCACCGGTGATGAAGATGGTGTTCCCGGTAAGCTTCATGCCGAAAGTCCTCGTGCAGGTGATTCAGGCCGGCCATCCGTCCGTCAGCGCGCGCGCGATCGGCAGATCCTCGGGAAAATCGACCTCCGCCCATCCCAGGCCCTCGATCGAAACCGTTCCCACCACGCCCGAGGGGGCGAGCGCGTGGATGGCCTTCAGATACCAGTTCAGCACGCCCTCGGGGGTCCGCATCATCGCCTCGACCTGGGCGCGGAAGATTGCGGGGCCCTTACCGGTGAACGCGAGCATGCCAATCGATTCGGCGTTGGTCTCGTGCGGTTCCAGCCGCTTGCCGATCTGGAGAAGGCGGTCGCCGTCGCGCTGCACCTTCATGTCGTCCAGATCGTAGCTGTCCTTGACATCAATCGTGACGGTGATCGGCGCCTTCGCGCCCGCGATCAACCGAGCGACGATCTCGGGCGAGACCAGGGTGTCGCCGTTGAGGATGATGAAATCCTGGTCCATCTCCTCACGCGCGATCCAGCAGGAGCCGAGATTGTCGGCAACCTTGAAGAAGGGGTTGAAGCGGGTGCGGATCGTGACGCCAGGATGATCGAGCGCGGCGAGCGCGGCATCGACTTTCGCGTCGTGAAAGCCGGTTACGACCGCGATCTCCTCGATGCCGCTGGCGACAAGCGACCCGATCTGCCACGCGAGCAGGCTCTTGCCGGAAAAATCGATCAGGCATTTCGGACGATCGGCGGTAAGCGGCAGCAGCCGCGATCCCTGCCCCGCCGAAAGGATGATGGCTTTCTTCATGGGGTGGCGCACTAGGGCGCAAATGCGGCGAGATGATGAAAGGCCGGGCGGCGTCGCGGCTATTCCAGCGTCGACGCCACCGCTCCGAGTGCCACCCCACGCGCGGCGGCGACAAGTCGCCATGGCTGACGAAAGTGCGAGCTCCCGCTTGCCGCAGCGCGCGGTGAGCACGGACAGGGCGACCGAAGCCTCCCTCTCCGCAACCGTCCGAACGCCTCAATAGACGCGCGGCTTCGGCTTCACATATTCGGCTTCGTCGGTGAGCGTGTAATCGTGCACCGGGCGATAGTCGATCGTGACCGCACCCTTTTCGAACCAGGTGATCGTGTGCTTCATCCAGTTCGCGTCGTCGCGCTCCGGATAGCTTTCGTGCATGTGCGCGCCGCGGCTTTCCTTGCGGTTGGCGGCCGAGTGCATCGTCACCACCGCCTGCGGCAGCATATTGTCGAGCTCGAGCGTCTCGATCAGGTCGGTGTTGAAGATCAGCGAGCGATCGGTGACGCCGACATCCTGCAGATTGGCATAGACATTGTCGATCAGGCCCAGACCCTCGCGCAGCAAGTCGTTGTCGCGGAACACCGCGCAATGCTTCTGCATCGTGTGCTGCATGTCGAGGCGGATGTTCGCCGTCGGCGTGCCGCCCTTGGCATGACGATAATGATCGAGCCGGCCAAGCGCCTTGTCGTCGGCTTCGGTCACCACCGCGCCATGCTTGCTGTTGGGCTTGATCAGTTCGGCAAGGCGGAAGCCGGTCGCGCGGCCGAACACGACGAGGTCGATCAGCGAGTTCGAGCCGAGGCGATTGGCGCCATGGACCGAGACGCAGGCGGCCTCGCCGACCGCGAACAGGCCGGGGACGACCGTATCGGGATTGCCGTCCCTCAGCGTGACGACCTCGCCATGATAGTTACAGGGGATGCCGCCCATATTATAATGAACCGTGGGGGTGACCGGCAGCGGCTGGCGAGTCAGATCGACGCCCGCGAAAATCTTGCCGGTCTCGGTGATGCCGGGCAGGCGCTCCGCCAGCACTTTCGGATCGATGTGATCGAGATGCAGGTAGATATAGTCGCCATTCTTGCCGACGCCGCGCCCCTCGCGCATTTCGGCCGCCATCGAACGCGAGACCACATCGCGGCTGGCGAGATCCTTGGCCGAGGGGGCATAGCGCTCCATGAAGCGCTCACCCTCGGAGTTGGTCAGATAGCCGCCCTCGCCGCGCGCGCCCTCGGTGATGAGCACGCCCGCACCGTAGATGCCGGTCGGGTGAAACTGCACGAACTCCATATCCTGCAGCGGCAGGCCGGCCCGCAATACCATGCCGCCGCCATCGCCGGTGCAGGTATGCGCCGACGTCGCGGAGAAATAGGTGCGGCCCGAACCGCCCGTCGCCAGCACCACCGCATGGCTGCGGAAGCGATGGATTGAGCCGTCTTCCATGCACAGGGCGATAACGCCCTTGCACACGCCATCTTCCATAATCAGGTCGAGCGCGAAATATTCGACGTAGAAGTCCGCGTCATATTTGAGGCTCTGCTGGTAGAGCGCGTGCAGCATCGCATGGCCGGTGCGATCGGCGGCGGCGCAGGTACGCTGCACAGGCGGGCCCGCTCCCATATTCTGCATGTGCCCGCCGAACGGACGCTGGTAGATCTTACCCTCGGGCGTGCGGCTGAACGGCACGCCGGCATGTTCGAGCTCGATCACCGCCGCCGGGGCTTCGCGCACCATATATTCGATTGCGTCCTGGTCGCCGAGCCAGTCGGATCCCTTGACCGTGTCGTACATATGCCAGGTCCAATGATCCGGACCCATATTGCCGAGCGATGCGGCGATGCCGCCTTGCGCAGCGACGGTATGGCTGCGGGTCGGGAAGACCTTTGTGATGCACGCGGTCTTGAGGCCCGCGCCCGCCGCGCCCATCGTGGCGCGCAGGCCCGAGCCGCCGGCGCCGACGACCACCGCGTCATAAAGATGGTCGATAATCTTGTAAGCCGAGCCAGTGGATTCCGTAGCCATCAGGCGGGCACTCCCCCGAATGCGATCTTGAGGATCGAGAAGATCGCGAGCGCCGCGCCCCCGATCGCGTAGAAGTTGAGCAGCAGGATGAAGAAGACCTTGCCGGCCTCCTCATGGACATAATCCTCGACCACGACCTGCAGGCCGAGCCGGAAATGATAGAAGACCGAAATGGTCAACAGCACCAGCGGTACCGCCACCAGCGGCTGACCGATCCAGCCGGTCACCGTCGCATGGTCGAGCGCCGGCAGGCGGAACAGCGAGACGACGAACCACACGGCGAGCAGCAGGTTGCCGACCGCGGTGACGCGCTGGCGCCACCAGTGCATCGAGCCATGCCTGGCCGAGCCGAGACCGCGAACGCGGCCGATTCCGGTGCCGCTACCCATTAGTTGCCTCCCTGCTGCAGCGCCTTGGCGACGATCGGCGCCCAGACCAGCAGCGTCAGCAGCAGCGGGGCGGCCATCACCACGACGGCCCATGTCTTGTTGGTCCGGAGCTCATAGCCGGCGCCGATATCGAGGACGAAATGGCGCACGCCCGAGCTGAGATGCTGGAAGAAGGCCCAGGTCAGGCCGATCGCGAAAAGATAGCCGATCGGCGAGGTCGCACAGGTGAGGAAGTTGGCATAGGCATCGGCGCCGCTCGCAGCGGCGACCAGCCACCAGACGAAGCCGAGCCCGGCAACCACCGCCAGGCCTGAGCCGGTGATCCTGTGCAGGATCGACACGGCCATGTGCGGACCCCACTTCCAGATGGTGAGGTGTGGCGAAAGCGGACGCCCCGGATTGCGCGACATTGATGTGCCTCCCTGTAACGTGGGCCGTTCTTAGCCGATAAGCCGCGCCATGCAAGGCGATAGGCTAAGCCGAGGCGAAGGAAATGCGCCGCCCCTCAACATCCTATTTACCAATTGGCGCTATCACGACCCAATCGGACGAACAGGAGCATGCGGGTGGTCATAATGAACGGTGCAGAGGCGAACGGCGTAGCACTTTCCGATCGCGAGATCGCCGCCAAGCTTGCGGCCTACGATCCCCTTGGCGATCTCAACGCCCGTCTCAACGCGCTGGCGGAACGCGCAGGCGCCATGGTGCTCGAAAGCATCAAGGTGCAGCAGAGGACCGGCAGCGATTACCAGCGGGCGCGCGATCACGGAATGAGCGATGAGGCGATCCAACAATTCTGGATGTCGGTCTTCCGCGAAGGCTTGACCGGGTCGCATATCACCATGTTCGTCGAGCAGACGATGGCAAACGAGGCGAACGGCGTCGATCACGCGCTGATCCTCCGGATGTGCAGCGAAACCCTGTTCAGGATCGGCATGTCGCTGATGCGCGATTTTCCGGACGACAGCGATTTCGTCGAGCGCAGCTTCAGCGCGCTGATGACGGTCCAGTCGATCTATCAGGACGCGAGCTTCTCGACCGTCGCGGCACTCCGACGCGCCGACCAAAGCCGCGGTCTTGTCGACCAGGGTCGCCAGTTCCGCAGCAGCATAAGCGAAACGCTGAGCCGGGCTATCGACGGCTCGCGGGGCGTGCGCCAGCGCACCGGCCAGACCTCGCAAGCGGCCCGTGGCATGCTCGGCAAGACGTCCGAAGTCGCCGCCGCCGCCGAGCAATCGGCGCTGGCGATGCGCGAGGCGGCGCACACGGCCGCCGGATTGATCCGGGCGATCGAAGAAAGTCGCGCAGAAGTCGAGGTCGCCGCCCAGATAGCGACTCGCGCCGCCGATCGATCGGTCCACGCCGTGGCGATCTCCGAGGTTCTGTCCGATCACGCCCAGGCGATCGAATCGATCCTCGGCCTGATCCGCGATATCGCGGGCCAGACCAATCTGCTCGCGCTCAACGCGACGATCGAAGCCGCCCGCGCCGGCGACGCGGGACGCGGCTTCGCGGTCGTGGCGCAGGAAGTGAAGAGCCTCGCCAGCCAGACCGCGCGGGCCACCGACGATATCGCGGCCAAGATCGCGGCGATCCAGGCGGCCACCCGCCAGACGGTCGAAGCCAATGGCGCGATCCGCGACATCGTGGGTGAGGTCCAGACCTCGGCCGAACGTATCCGCTCGACGATGGAAGCGCAGTCGCAGACCGTCACCATGATCACCGCCGCCGTCGACGAGACCGCGCTTGCAGCCGATTCGATGTCCACCACCATTTCCGCTATCCGCAGCGATACCGAGACGGTCGCGGGGGAGATCGACCATCTCGAGGCGGACTTCAACCGCGTGGACTCGGAGCTTTCGACGCTCGAGACGCTCACCGGCGACTTCGTGAACAGCCTGGCGGCGTAATTTGATATAGCCTCAGGCGCCGGCGCGAGGCATCCGCCTCGCTTGGCTCTCCTCGCATAAGCTCGGGCGCGCGTTCGCGCTTGCAGAGCCCTGACGGGCTCCGACGCAGAGCTCTGGCGTCGGAAGGCACAAACCCCTATCCGCCCCCGCAACAGCGATTGCGGAGTGCGACATGGCGAGAAGGCGAGAACCCAAGGGCGACGGTATAACCGGCTTTCCGTTCGCGCCGGACCGTTCGGGCAGTTGGAAGATCAGCCTGCCCTGCAGCAAAGCAGAGGGCGAAATGCTCGCCGGTGACTTGCCCGAGATGGCCATGATCGATCCGCCGCCGACGTTGATGACGAGCGAGCCGGATCCGGCGCGGCCCGACCAGTGGCAACTTGACGTCTATGTCGAGGACGAGCCTGACGCGGCGCTGGTCGCGACGATCGCGGCGCTCGTGCCGAGCGCGGCCGGCACGAAGCCCGCCATCGACCGTATCGAGGAACAGGATTGGGTCGCCCTGTCCCAGTCCGGCATCGAACCGATCCGCGCCGGCCGCTTCTTCGTGCATACGCCCAGTAACGCCGATGCGGTTCCCGACGGCCTGACCGGCTTCGAGATCGACGCGGGGCGCGCGTTCGGCACCGGCCATCACGAAACGACGACAGGCTGCCTGATGATGCTCGACCGGATGAAGCGCCGGGGGCTGCGCTTCACCGATATCGCCGATGTCGGCACCGGCACGGGCCTGCTCGCATTCGCGGCGCGCGCGCTGTGGCCGAGCGCGAAGGTGATAGCGTCGGACATCGATCCGGTTTCGATCGAGGTCAGCGCCGAGAACGCGGCGGTCAACCGCATCCCGCTGGGACGCGGTCGCCGCCAGATCGAGCTGGTGGTCGCCGCCGGACTCGCCCATCGTCGGCTCAAGGCGCGCCTGCCTTATGATCTGCTGATCGCCAATATCCTGGCCGGCCCGTTGATCGAACTGGCCCCGGTGTTCGGCAACGCCGTCCTGCCCGGCGGATCGCTGATTCTCGCCGGCCTGCTCGACACGCAGGCAGAGGCCGTCGCCCGCGCCTATCGCCGGCAGCGCTTCTATGTCGCCGATCGGATAGACCGGGGCGACTGGCCAACGCTCAGGCTGGTAAAGCGACGGGGATGATCCCGTTCCAAGAAAAGCGTCACCCCAGCGAAGGCTGGGGTCTCAGGAGATGAGCGCCTCGCTGCTCTCCCGAGATGCCAGCCTACGCTGGCATGACGATATGGGTAGGCGCAGTTAAGAAAGGAATCCTAGATCGTACAAATTCTGCCAGTCGGGATTCGCTTCCTCTATCAGCCGAATCTTCCATTTCCGCTTCCACGCCTTCAACGCCTTCTCGCGTGCAATGGCCTCGTCGATCATCGCATGCTCTCCCGCGAAAACCAGCAGAGCGAGATTGTAGCGTCTGCAGAAATCTGAGCCGTCACCGTGGCGATGCTGATAGACGCGTGCGGCGATATCGGCCGTCACGCCGACATAAAGCACGCCGCGCGGCTTGTTGGTCATGATGTAAGTCCAGCCACCCCGGCGCATTCGAGGAGGGTAGCGCTTACGTCCCTCTTCGTCACCCCAGCGAAGGCTGGGGTCTCAGGAGATCAGGTGCCTCGCTGCTCTCCCGAGATGCCAGCCCACGCTGGCATGACGATCAACTGTCAGAGCACATATTTGCTCAGATCCGTGTTGCGCGCCACTGCGGCAAGCTGGCCGTCGACATAGGCGGCATCCACCGTCACCCGGCTACCCTGGCGCTCCTCGGCCTCGAAGCTGATATCTTCCAACAGCTTCTCCATCACCGTGGACAGGCGGCGCGCGCCGATATTCTCGACCTGGCCGTTGACCTCGGCGGCGATGCGGGCGATCGCGGCTATGCCCTCTTCGGTGAAGTCGATCTCGACACCCTCGGTCGCAATGAGGGCGCGGTACTGCTCGGTCAGGCTCGCTCGGGTCGCCGAGAGGATCCGCACGAAATCCTCCTCGGTCAACGCCTTCAGCTCGACGCGGATCGGCAGGCGGCCCTGGAGCTCGGGGAGCAGGTCTGACGGCTTGGCGACGTGGAAGGCGCCCGACGCGATGAACAATATGTGGTCGGTCTTGAGCGGACCATATTTGGTCGAGACGGTAGTCCCCTCGATCAGCGGCAGCAGGTCGCGCTGGACCCCCTCGCGGCTGACCGAGCCGCCGCGCACGTCGGAGACCGCGATCTTGTCGATCTCGTCGAGGAAGACGATGCCGTTCTGCTCGGCGTCCTGGAGCGCAACGCGGCTGACCTCGTCCTGATCGAGCCTCCGGTCGGCCTCTTCGTCCACCAGCTTTGTCCAGGCTGCCTGGACCGACATCTTCCGCCGCTTGGTGCGTCCCTGGCCGAACGCCTTGCCCATCATGTCGGAGAGGTTGATCATGCCGACCTGGCCGCCCATGCCGGGAATCTCGAACGGCATGCCGCCCGAATCCTCGACCTCGATCTCGATTTCCTTATCGTCGAGCTGATGCTCCTCGAACCGTTGCCGGAAGGCCAGACGAGTCGCCTCGCTGGCGTCCTTACCGACCAGCGCGTCGAGCAGCCGGGCCATCGCTGCGTCCTCGGCCTTGTCCTTGACCGCGACACGGCGGCGCTCCTTTTCGAGAAGCACGGCCTGCTCGACGAGGTCGCGGGCGATCTGCTCCACATCGCGCCCGACATAGCCGACCTCGGTGAACTTGGTCGCCTCGACCTTGACGAAGGGCGCATCGGCGAGCTTCGCCAGCCGCCGGCTGATCTCGGTCTTGCCGCAGCCTGTGGGGCCGATCATCAGGATATTCTTGGGCGTGACCTCGTCGCGGAGACTTTCCGGCAGGCGCTGGCGGCGCCAGCGATTGCGGAGCGCCACGGCAACGGCGCGTTTGGCATCGGCCTGGCCGACGATGTGCGCGTCGAGCGCGGCCACAATGGCTTTCGGGGTCAGATTGTCGTTCATGGGGTGTCCAGTTACGCGACGCTGTCGAGCGTCTCGACGGTCAAATTCTTGTTGGTGAAGACGCAGAGCTCCGCTGCGATGCCCATCGCCTTTCGGCAGATCGTCTCGGCATCCTTCTCGTAATCGACGAGCGCACGGGCAGCCGACAGCGCGAAATTGCCGCCCGAGCCGATGGCGGCGACGCCGCCGACAGGTTCGAGCACATCGCCATTGCCGGTCAGGATCAGCGTCACCTCCTTGTCGGCGACGATCATCATCGCCTCGAGGTTCCGCAGATATTTGTCGGTGCGCCAATCCTTGGCGAGCTCGACCGCGGCGCGCAGCAACTGCCCGTTAAATTGTTCGAGCTTGCGTTCGAGCCGGTCGAACAGGGTGAACGCATCGGCGGTGGCACCGGCGAAACCGCCGATCACCGAACCGTCGCCGAGCTGTCTGACCTTGCGCGCATTGGGCTTCATCACCGTATTGCCCATCGACACCTGGCCGTCGCCGATGACGACGACCTTGCCGCCCTTGCGCACCGAGAGAATCGTGGTGCCATGCCATTTCGGAAGTTCGCTCATGATAGTCCTGATTGCCTTGCCGCGAGCGATATGGGGAAGGTCCTGGGCTCGCGCAATCATGCCCTGCCGGCGAACATGAAGCAGGCGGCCCCGATCATGCAGGCGAAGGCGCCGGCATAGCGCCAGCCGATCGGCTCACCGAGCACGGTTACCGAGAATATGGCGAAGATCGCCAGCGTCACCACCTCCTGGGTGATCTTGAGCTGCCCCACGCTCCAGCCGTGCATGTAGCCGATACGGTTCGCCGGAACGGCGAAGCAATATTCGATCAGCGCTATGCCCCAGGACGCGAGAATGACAATCCAAAGCCGCACATCGGCGAACTTCAGATGGCCATACCATGCCAGCGTCATGAAGATGTTCGAGCAGACCAGCAGGACGAGCGGAGTGAGCGTCATGCGCCCGCTTAGCGCGAGCCGTCGCCGGCGGAAATGGTCTCAGGCGTTCTGAAATTCCGCGACGACGCCGGGGCGGCGCAAGGCGGCTCCGATCAGCCCGAAGCCGGCAAGCATCAACAGCCAGCTCGTCGGCTCGGGTGCGCTGACCGGCACGCCGTTGGTGGCGACCACCGAGCCGATCCCCACGCCGGAGCTGCTGCCGTTGATCGTGGGATTGATCGACTGGAACCGGGCGGTGAAGTCGGCGAGCGTCAGCGACGCCATGGCATTGGCGAACGTGACCGAGAAGGTGCCCAGGCCGGTCTGGTTCATGATGAGTCCGCCCGAGCCACCCGTGCAATTGCCATTGGCATCGGCTTCGAAGCACACCTCGATATTGCCGACGCCCTCAGGAAAATTGTTGTTGAGATTCGCGCTGCCGAAGAAGCCGGTCGACTTGTCCGCCTCTGCCGCCGCGTTGACGACGTTGAAACCCCATGACGTCAGCCGGGAAGCGACCGACGAGTCATTCTTCATCGTATAATTGAAATTATAGGTGCGGCCGCCGTCGCTCAAACCCGTATAGGTCACGCTTCCGACACCGCCGATCAGGTTAGTCGTGGCCCCATTCACCTTGCCCGCATAATCGACGACAAAGCTGAAGCCGAGCGCGTCCGAATTCACGAAAAGTGCGGCTTTTGCCGGAGTTACGCCCGCTGCTATGGCCAAGGCGAAAGCCAGACGACAAACCAGACGCATTACGCTTCCCCCGGGGACATCCGTCCCGACGCGAACCTGGCGAGGCTATCATAGCTCCCGGCGGATTGCGAGCGACTTGGACCTGGGGTTTAGGCGGCGCGAAGCTGTTCCATCATCCGGGTAAGCTCTTGCTCGAGAAGCGCGGCATGATCGCGGACCCGCGCGCCCACCGATCGGGTGCCGTCGACATTGTGGAGAACGGCGGCCAGCGAATCGACAATCGAGTCGATCGCCATATGGGTGCTCCCGGCATGGTCCCCTACAAGCTGCCGTGCGTCCGAGATCGCCGCGGTGGTCGATCGCTGCTGGACGACGGCGCTCGCCGTACTCGTGATCGTGACGTTCAGGTTCTGTAGCAGCCCATGAACCTTCTCCACGAGCGAGGTGGTCGCTCGCGCGGCCGCCCCGACACCTTCCACGCAGGCGTGAATATCCTGCGTGGTACGATGGGTCTGCGAGGCGAGCCCCTTGACCTCCGAGGCGACGACAGCGAAGCCCCGTCCCGCCTCTCCAGCGCGGGCGGCCTCGATCGTCGCGTTCAGCGCCAGCAGATTGGACTGCGTCGCGATATCCTGGATCAGCCTGGCCGCCGCGCCGATCGATTCGATCTGATCCAGCAGATCGCTATTGGCGGCGGTTGCGGCGCCGGACTCGGCGGCGGTGAGCCGCATCGCCTGTTCCATCTTTCCTGCCTGGTCATCGATGTGCCGGGTTGCCTGGTCGAGCTCATGGAGATTGCGCTCGATCAGTTCGAGCGCCGCTGCCGATGCCTTGCTGCGATCACGGGCCAGTTCGGCTTCGCGCCTCTGGGTCTCGACCGATGCGAGCGTCGCCAGCGCGCTCCGGTCGAGCTCATCTGCGCTGGCAACAAGTTGCCGGACCAGCGACCCGATCCCGAGCTGCAGCCGTTCTGCGACTTCACACGACATCGCACGGAGCTGCTGGCTATGCTGCGCTTGCTCCTCGGCGTCGTCCTGGATCGCCTCCTGGAGCCGCCGGCTGGCCTCCTCCGCCGCGGCCAGCGCCCGCTCCGCAGCGGCGCGGGCGGCATCTGCTTCCTCGAACGCCCGCTCGCGCTCGGCCAAGCTGTGCTCGACGAGTTCGGACTTGATCGCCAAAGCGCGATCCGTGGCGAACACCGACCGGATCAACCAGCCGCCGAGCGCTGCCAGCGCAGCCAGCGACAGGATGATCTGCCAGGCGAGTTGGCGGATCGCGTGAGTTCCCGGCGATCGGGCGGTCCAGAACAGATGGCCCAGCACCTCGCCTTCAGCGTTTTTCAGCGGATAGGCGGCGGCCGGCGCGAGCGCGCCCCTGCTCCATGCCAGCGCGGTCAGGCCGAAAGCATGGCGCCAGCTGTCGAGCAGCGGCGCCTTGATCGGTTCGATGAACACGGCGTAGCGCAGTTCTTCGGCCGGAAGCGCCTTGCGTTCGTCAAAAGGCTGGATCGCCGCGACCGAGATGAGCAGCGGGCGGCCGCCGGCAACCGCCGCCGTCGTCAGCAGCGTGCGCGGGTCGCCAACCGCCGCGTGCCGGGGCATCTGTGCGAGCGACGGAATGAGGGCCGGCACGGCCGTGCGCAGTTCCGACGGGTAACGCTGCCCGCGCGGAGCCGTGGCATAATAAGTGCGGCCGTCGAGGCCGACGATATATATCCAGAAGGTCCCACCGAAATTCGTATCCAGCCACGCGCGATCCGGCACGCCGTAGACATGGTCGACAGCATCATCCCAGCGCGCATAATCGCGCGCTGTCTCGGCCAGGGCACGACGCTCGCGGGAAACGGCGTTCTCCACCATGCGCAGCCGCTCGGCCGCGCTGTTGGCGTTCATCTGCGAGGTCAACGAATAGAGCAGCGCCGCCGTCGTCGTCATCGCGAGAAACAATAGCGCGATCAGTGCGCGCAGCGCGGGCGACTGCGAAAGAACATGCGCGCGAAGCGCGCGCAGAAGCTTAGGAAAGGCCATGCCGGCGAACATTGCGCCGGATTGCCCCTGCACCTCTAACCAAAGGATTAACTATAGGGAAATTCCGTAGATAAATCCGGAGCCTGTCCTGGGGAACAGGAAGGCGGCCGGCCGCCCTGGGCCGGCCGCCTGTCCGGCGTCGTTCAGCGCACCGCGCCGCGACGGAACATATTGACGATGGCGAGCAGGATGATCGCCCCGACCAGCGAAACGAGCAGCGTGGGGATCGAAATCGCTCCGCTCGTGACCGGCGGGATGCCGAGCAACGGCGAAACAAGAAAAGCCGCCAGGAACGAACCGACGATGCCGACGACGACGTTCAAAATGATGCCCTGCTGTGCGTCCGTCCGCATGACCAGGCTCGCCAGCCAGCCAATGACGCCGCCGACGACGAGTAAAATGATGAGACCCATGATGTCCTCCTGTCCCTTCAAGCCTTCCGACGCCACCTCAACGTTCGAGGCGGCGCCCCGTTCCGACCGCGTAATTAACCCCCATCAATTCTGACATAATACTGACAAGTAATGGCAATCAGCAGACGCTATTCTGAGAACTTCCGGCCGACGGAGCGATTTCCGCGTTCGGTTGTTTGGTCGCATTGAATCGAGGGATTTTGAAATGCGGCTTGTGATCACGACTTGCGTCGTTCTGGCAATCGCGGCTCCGTCCCTGGCACAGCCCCGTTCGCAGGCACTCGTCGAAACGCTTCGATCCCTCGACCAGCAATTCATCTGTCCAGAGCGTCTTCGGGCCGATGCGGCGCGTCGCGAGGAAGTGCAGCACTTTTCACAGTCGCTGGCGGCCGAGCGGCTGAGTTATCAGCAGGCCCTGAAAGTAAGGGCGAATTTTTTGACGCGGCACGGATGCAAAATGCCGTCGATCGTCGGCCCTGCCAGCGCCGCTGCGGCTGGTTGATCCCCAAGCACCGGCGAGGTCGAAGCCGTGAACAATTCATAGTCATCGCATTGCTGAGCGTAGCCTGAAGAACCAGCAATCCGGTTCGATGAGCCTAGCAGAGATCGGCAAGCGACGAGCCGAGCAACAGAACCAGCGTCCAAATGTTGAAGCGCGGTCTACACGACACAGCCATTGAGAGGATAGTCATGCGCAGCATCGTTTTGCCGGCCGTCTCGGCCGCCTTGTTGTTTTCCGGCGTCGCCGTCGCTCAGAGCACCGCGGGCGGCGCTACGGCCGGTTCGAGCCCCACGGGTTCGATAGCCGCAGGCGGAACCGCCGGCACGGCCGATCCTGCGAAGCACAAACGCCACAAGGCGAGCCGCCCCGAGCGCGCTGCCGAACGGCAGGCCAATTCCGCGTCCACCTATGGGTCAGGCTCGGTCTATACCGATCGCGATCGGGCAACCGGCGCCGTGAGCGCCGGCGGCAGCGCCAGCGGCACCGGTTCGCAGGCAACGTCCACTTCGATCGACGCATACGGCTCGACAACCAAGCAGGGGTCGGAAGGTGAGGTCTACGGCGACTCGACTGCGACGTCGACCAACCCGCCAAAATGAGCGGATATCGGGGGAGAGGCGCCAAGGTTCTCCCCCGTCTCGCCGCCGGTCTCATGCTGCTTGGGGGCCATGCGGCAACCGCCGGCCCGGTTTGCCAGGAAACGATAGTCCACAGCGACGGTAGCCGCAGCATACGGACGATCCCCGATCAAGGTCCGGAGACCGGATCCGCGTCATCTTCGGCCGTATCGGCCGGTAGTGCTCAAAGCTCGGTCTCGGTCTCGTCCTCAAGCCGCGATGGGGCAAGCCGCTCGAAGGCCAGCGCTCGAGGCGATGCCGGCCGCACGGTGGAGGTCGAACGTGACGCTCAGGGCTGCCGCATAACGATCACAGAAGGAGAATGAATATGGATGGGATCTTCCGGGCGACCGCTTTGGCGGCCTGCTTGCTGGCCGGCCCGGCGTTCGCGCAAAGCGCCAGCGGGTCGAGCGCGTCGACGCCGACCAGTGGCGATGTCTCCGCGAGTACCTATGGGTCCGGAACCTCGGACGAAAATAGTGTTGGCGTCTCCGGCGGCGGCGACGCCGCTGCGGCGAATGGCGGGACCGCCACCACCGATTCCACCGCGAAATTCAACCAGAACATGGCGCGTCAGCGGTCGGTCGCTACAGCGCGAGACGAGGATGAGCGGGCACGCTCCCGCACGCAGACCATGGCCAAGAAGGACGGGGCTGTCCGCTCCCGCTCGATGTCGATCTACAAGCAGCGCGGCGAAAAACCCGTCATCACGAGGGACAGCAGCACGAGCGCGGGCACCGCCGTTCCGCAATGATCGCGACAGCCCCGGCGGGCCGGGGTCACCCGTTGGATCGACCGCGGCCCGGTCAGTGTGAAAGCTCGTCCAACCCGCGGCTGTTCAAACGGCGAATATGATCTGTGATAGAGCTCCAGCGTCGGTAGCCGGTAAGATCACCATCCTCGAGAAGTTCGATGGCTCGCTGCGTCGCATGCGCTTCCGCCGCGAGGCCGCGACACTTCACCAGATGAAGGGCGCACGCCCAAATCTCGCGCTCCGACTGCATCGGCGTAGCTTTCTCCCGGTCGGGATACTACACCTTCCGCTGAAGGAGTACCATCGAAAAGCCTTTTCGATCAGGACCATAGTGACCGAAACGACTAAGGCGCGCACGACCGCCCTTGCGTCGTTTGGAAAATATTCCCGGCTGGCCAGATACCCCCTCAGCCGTAGCGTCAACCGAAAGAGCCGGGCCATTGCCGACCCGGCTCTTGCAATCCGAAAATCTTCGGCTGGTCGGGGCGACAGGATTCGAACCTGCGACCCCCAGACCCCCAGTCTGATGCGCTACCAGGCTGCGCTACGCCCCGACCAAGGCTGCGCGCTTTAGGTCGCTCTTCGCCGCTTGGCAAGCGCGCGGTTGCGCCAGTCGGGCGTAACGTGATAGGCGCGCGCCACTTCGGGCCCAATGAGCCCTCCCTCGATCCGGGATGCCTTGAAACTATGTTCGCCTCCCCCGCTTATGCCCAGGCCGCAGGCGCCGCTCCCGCGGACGGCACGATGGCCGCGATCACCTCTTTCGCGCCGCTTCTCTTCATCTTCGTCATCTTCTACTTCCTCCTCATTCGACCCCAGCAGAAGAAGATGAAGGAGCATCGCCAGCAGATCGACACGATCAAGCGCAACGACCTGATCGTCACCGCCGGCGGCATCGTCGCCAAGGTCACCAAGGTCGAAGAGCATGAGATCGAGGCCGAGATCGCAGCGAATGTCCGGGTGAAGATCGTCAAGGGCACAATCGCCGAAGTCCGCACGGCGGGCTCAGGCAAGCCGGCGAACGACTGACTCGATGCTCGATTTTCCACGCTGGAAGATTTGGTCGATCATCCTCGTCCTCGCCGTCGGCGTGATGCTGTCGGTGCCCAGTTTCATCCCCGAATCGACTGCGAGCCGGCTCGGCCTTGGCGGCCTGCCGCGGATCAACCTCGGCCTCGATCTGTCGGGCGGCAGCCATCTGATGCTCGAGGCGGATACCGCCGACCTCGCCAAGCAGAATATCATCAAGATGGAAGAGCAGGTCCGCACCGAGATGCGCCGCGCAGACCCTTCGATCGCGATCGGGGACATCTCGACGACGGGGGGGAGGCTGTCCTTTTTCGTGCGCGACAGCGGCCGGCTCGACGCCGCGGTCGAGCGGCTGCGCACCCTGACACAGCCTTCGGGCATGACCGGGCAGCGCGACTGGAACGTCCAGGTGGTCGATTCCACCCGCATCCTCGTCACGCCCACCGACGCCGGTCTCAAGCAGGCGGTCGATAGCGCGATGCAGGTCGCGACCGAAGTCGTCCGCAAGCGGATCGACGAGATGGGCACGCGCGAGCCGAATATCGTCCGCCAGGGCGCCGAGCGCATCCTCGTGCAAGTTCCAGGGCTGGACGATCCCGCCGCCTTGAAGGCGCTGCTCGGCCGTACCGCCAAGCTCGAATTCAAGCTCGTCGACCTCACCGCGGATCCGGCAAACGTGGCCAAGGGCCGCGCGCCCGTGGGCAGTGAGATATTGCCCTATGCCGACAATCCCGGCGGAGTGCCCTTCATCGCGGTCAAACGGCGCGCGATGCTCAGCGGAGACGAACTGATCGACGCGAAGCTGAGCTATAATCAGCAGACCAACGAACCCGTGGTTTCCATCACCTTCAACTCGGAAGGCGGCCGCAAATTCGCGCGGGTGACGCAGGAGAATGTCGGCAAGCCTTTCGCGATGATCCTCGACGGCAAGGTGCTGTCGGCACCGAACATCAACGAACCGATCCTCGGCGGGCAGGCGCAGATCTCGGGCCGCTTCACCACGGACAGCGCCAACCAGTTGGCTATCGCGCTTCGATCGGGCAAGCTGCCGGTCGCGTTAAAGGTGGTCGAAGAACGCACGGTCGGCCCCGAGCTCGGCGCCGACTCCATCCGCGCTGGAACCCTCGCGAGCACGATCGCGGCGGTCGCGGTCGTGATCTTCATGTTGATTAGCTATGGTCGGTTCGGTTTCTACGCCGACCTCGCAGTGATCATCAACGTCTTCGTGATCATCGGCGTGATGGCGCTGTTCAACGGCACGCTGACCCTGCCCGGCATCGCGGGCTTCGTGCTGACGATCGGCACGGCGGTCGACGCCAATGTTCTGATCAACGAGCGCATCCGCGAGGAGCTCCGCCGCGGCCGATCGCCGACCCAGGCCGTCGAACATGGCTATAAGGAGGCGAGCCGCACGATCTTCGAGGCGAACGTGACCCATGCCATTGCGGGCGGTATCATGTTCGTGCTCGGCTCGGCGCAGGTGAAGGGCTTCGCGCTGGTGCTCCTGATCGGCATCGCTACGTCCGTGTTCACCGCCGTGGTGTTCACCCGCATGATGGTCGCCACCTGGCTGCGCCGCGCGCGGCCCGCGACTCTGCACATCTGATCGGAACAAGCCATGCGTCTGCTGAAACTCGTTCCCGACAACACCAATATCGGCTTCGTCCGGATTCGTTTCGTCGCGTTCCTCGTCACGGCGCTGCTCACGGTCGCCGCGCTGGCGGCCGTCGGGACGCGCGGTCTCAACCTCGGTGTCGATTTCGTCGGCGGGTTGATGATCGAAGCGCAGTTCCCAAGCCCGCCTCCGCTCGACAAGGTGCGCTCGACGATCGACGGGCTGCAGGTCGGCACAAGCTCGCTTCAGCAGTTCGGCGATCCGCGCACGGTATCGATCCGCCTGCCGATCGCCGAGAACGCGGACGAGGGCGCCACCAACGCAGTCGTCGGCAAGGTCTCGGCGGCGCTAAAGCGGAATTTTCCGGGGGTAACCTTTACCCGAACCGATACCGTTTCGGGTAAGGTCTCGGGCGAGCTGATCCGCAACGGCGTACTCGCCGTCATCCTCGCGGTGTTCGGCATCGCCGTCTTCTCCTGGCTGCGCTACGAATGGCAGTTCGGCGTGTCGACCTTCGTCGCGATCGTCCATGACGTGGTGATGACGATCGGCTTCTTCGCGGTCACGCAGCTGGAGTTCGATCTCAATATCGTGGCCGCGGTGCTGACGATCGTCGGCTATTCGATCAACGACAAGATGGTGATCGACGATCGTATCCGCGAAAATATGCGCAAATACCGCCAGATGGACATGAAGGCGCTGATCGATCTCTCGGTCAACGAGACGCTGCCGCGCACCGTCATGACCTCGGTCACCGTCTTTCTGGCGTTGGGCGCGCTGCTGTTGTGGGGCGGGCATGTGCTGCGCGGCTTTTCGGCCGCGATGCTGCTCGGCGTCGTCGTCGGCACCTATTCGTCGGTCTACGTGTCCTCGTCGCTGCTGATCAGCCTCGGTCTCGAGCCCGCGAAATTCGATCGAAAGGCGCAGACCGGGCGTCCGGATGCCGAACGGGTCGGGCCGAAAGCCTGAGCGCCGACCGATGGTCAGCTTCGACCGGGAAGAAGCGCCAGGTGGCCCGGTCATCCGCGGTTTTGCCGGCAATGCCTTCAGGATCGAGGATCGGATCATCCCCGGCGGTCTTTGGCTGACGCCGGATACGGCAAAGGACTGGAATGCGCCGGCCTTGCCGGCGCTGAGCGTCGATCATCTGGCCGAGCTTCTGGCCACCGAACCTTCGCCCGAATTCCTGCTGCTCGGCACGGGGGCGACGATGCGCCGCCCATCGCCCGCCTTTGCGAGCGCACTCGATGCGCTCGGCTTCGGCGTCGAGGCGATGGACAGCCGCGCCGCCGCCCGGGCCTGGAACATGCTGCGCGGGGAGGACCGCTGGATCGTCGCGGCGCTGATGCCGCTCGGCGGCTGAACCACTGATATTTTTGATCGCGAGGGCGGGACGGAAGCTCATTCGATCGATTTCCGCCGGCGCACCAACCCGTCCAGATGCGCGTAAAGCGCATCGCGGTTGCGCTCCCAGCTGAACGCCTCGACCTGCGCCACCACGTCGCCCTGTCCCGGCGGTGAGCCAAGAATATCCAAGATGCCCCCCGCGATCGCTTTGGCCGTGCTGTCGACGATCCGGCCGGCGGACGCGCTCGTCACCACCTCGCGCGCGCCGCCGACATCGGTGATGACGATCGGCGTACCGCAGGCGAGCGCTTCCACCCAAACATTGGCGAGCCCCTCCGACGCCGACGCCAGAGCGAACACGTCGGCGGCGGCGAAGAGGCGGGGCAGATCGGCATGGGGCAAATGGCCGAGCAGGCGGACGCGTCCCTCAAGGCCGGCGCGCGCGATGTGGGCGGATAGCCGGCCATGTTCGGGGCCATCGCCGGCGATCAGCAGATAGCCGGGCAGCTCACGCATCGCCTCGATCAGCAGCGCCTGCCTCTTCAGCGGAATGAGATTCCCAGCCGTGACCACGAGCGGCCCCTCGATGCCGAGTTCCGCCTTGAGCCGGGCCCGATCGCGCGGATGAAACATCGTTCGATCGACGCCTGTATGATGGACATGAATCCGCCCGGCAGGAAGGCCGAGCGCAATCATGTCGCGGCGCATCGCCTCGGATACTGCAAGCATCCCGGCGGCCGCCCGCCCCGTATCGATGATCTGTCGCCGGCTATTCAGCCGAGAGCCCCAGACATGAATGTCGCTGCCCCGCGCCTTGATCGACACGGGTACACCATAGCGCCGGCCCAGTTCGATCGCGGCCGGGCCGTCGGGATAGAAGAATTCGGCGTCGATCACGTCGAACGGGAATTCGGGGCGAAGCCGGTCGAGCGTGCGCGCGAGAGTGCGGTACAGCCAGGCCGGATTGAACGAACCGCCCCGAAAGGGCAGCGTCGTGAAGCGGGGCCGGACGACATCAAGGCCCTTCCAGTCTTCTCGTGCCGGCGAGTCTGCCAGGGCACGATGCGAACCGAGCAGGCCGACCAGCCGACCAAATGGCAAGCCGATCGGCGCGACGACCTTCAGCTCGACGGCGGGATGTTCGGCCAGACCCAGCGTCTGTCGCTCCACGAAGCCGCCGAAGCCGGGCCGCGATCCGTCAGGGAAAAGCGTCGAAAGGGTCAGAACGCGGAGCACTTCTTCCTTCTAGACTCGATCTGCTTGAGATTGAATCGGATCGAGTCTCCTTTGCCTTTGTTTGCCGTGATTTCCGAGCCGGCAGATGTCTCCATCTGCCTCGAAATCACTCAGGCGACGAGTGCCCGTTGCGGTCACCCGATTTGAACCCTAAAGAGAAGGCCCTATGCTGCGCAAAGCCCCCCGTCCCATCGCCCTCATGATCGCCGCCGCCCTGTTCGCACCGCTGGCGGGTTGCGCCACCGGCAAGAACAAGGGCGACACCAAATATGTCGCCCGCGACGTGGATACGCTCTACAACGCGGCGAAGGAGCGGCTCGATCTCGGGCAGTACAAAATTGCGGCCCAGCTGTTCGACGAGGTCGAACGCCAGCACCCCTATTCGGTGTGGGCGCGACGTGCGCAGCTGATGAGCGCCTTTTCCTATTATCTGGCGCGCCAATATACCGAATCGATCGCCTCGGCGCAGCGCTTCATCTCCATTCATCCCGGCAACCGCGACGCGCCCTATGCGCTCTATCTGATCGCGGTCGATTATTATCAGCAGATCCAGGACGTCACGCGCGACCAGAAGCTGACGCAGCAGGCGCTCGACGCAATGAACGAGCTGATCCGGCGCTATCCGGAATCGCGCTACGCGGCCGACGCGCGGATCAAGGTCGATCTGATCAAGGACCATCTCGCCGGCAAGGAGATGGAGATCGGTCGATTCTATCAGCGCCGCGGCGACTGGCTGGCTTCGGTCATCCGCTTCCGTGCGGTCGTCGACCAATATGATACGACCAGCCATGCGCCGGAGGCGCTGATGCGGCTGACCGAAAGCTATCTCGCGCTCGGCGTACCCGCCGAAGCCAAGCGGACGGCCGCGGTGTTGGGCGCCAACTATCCAGGCAGCAAATGGTATGAGCATGCCCATGCGCTGGTGCGGAAGGCCGGGGCAGCCTAAGCGCCTCCTCTTAGACAAGCGGGGGATCGCGGAAGAGACTGCCGCTCGCGCCAAGGGCGCCCCAGATCGATATTTCCCTACCGCTTCCCCACACTTCATTAACCAACACAGCCTTATAGCGGGTCACCGGCGCGCAGCCGTATCGATCGAGATCAGAGGCGAGTTGTTGATTAGATGACGCGTGCAGCTTCCAGTCTTTCGGGCGATGAGGTCGCCGCGCTGATGGATGAGCTCAGCGACATTTCGTTCGACGAGGCCGCCGAGTCCGAGGGGGCGCCGCAACCCGGTACCCAGCCTGCCGTCGAGCCTTTCGCGCTCGGCCAGCGCAAGGACCGCCCGGTGGCGCAGCTCGCGCATCTCGGCCGGATGAGCGACCACATCGCCCGCTGTCTACGCGACGTGGTCGAGCCGATCGCCCAGGCCCGCACCAAGGTTGAGGCGATCCCGCTCGAAACCCGCCGCTTCGAGGAATGGCAACGCAACCAGCCCAATTATATGAGCCTGAGCCTGTTTCAGGTTCGCCCTGTCAAGGGCACGATGATGATCGCGATCGAGCCCGGCTTCATCACCAACATGGTCGATGCCTTCTACGGCGGCACCGGCAACGGCCTGTCGACCAAACGTGGCGAATTCACTCCTTCGGAGCAGCGCCTGCAGAAGCGGCTCGCCACTGCAGTCACCGACGTGCTGACCAAATGCTGGAACGAGACCTATCCGCTGCAGTTCGAACTGAAGGCGCACGAGGTCAATGTCGATTTCGCCAATCTCGTGCGCGGCGACGACGCAGTCGTGATTCAGGCCTTCACGATCAAGCCCGGTCTCTCCAAATCTACCCGGATCGAGATTCTCTATCCGCTGAGCATGCTCCAGCCGATCGAGGACGAGATCGCTACCCGGGCGCAGGCCGGGGTCGGCGCCGAGGATCCCGAGTGGAAGGGAAAACTCTTCGCCGCCCTCGACAATATCGCGCTGCCGGTCCGGTCCGTCCTCGCCCGGCCCGAGATGACCGTCGGCCAGCTGCTCGCGCTCAAGCCGGGTGACGTCATTCCCATCACCCTTTCCCAAACGGTTCCCCTCCTCGTCGGCAACCGCCGCTTTGCCGATGGCACGATCGGCGAACAGGACGGCCGCGCCGCGATGATGATCGAGACTCTCAACAAAGGACTGCTGCAATGAGCGACATGTCGGACGTTCCCGTAGTACCCGGCGAACTGCCGGGCGCCGCGAACTACAAGCTGCTCGCCGATATCCCGCTGCGCCTGTCGGTCGAGGTAGGCAGCACGTCGCTTCGCCTCGCCGAGCTGATGGAGCTCAACTCGGGTAGCGTCGTCGAGCTCGACCGGCAGGCGAACGAGCTGCTCGACATCCTGGTCAACGGCACGCTGGTCGCGAAGGGCGAGGTAGTGACAGTCAACGGAAAGTTCGGCATCAGGGTAATCGACGTTATCGCCGCGGACGCGCGGCTATCGGGGATCGAACGCCGCCAATGATGCTGGATTACCTGTTGCGATTGCTGTTGCTCGTCCCGCTGGTAGCGGGTCTGGCCTACGGGTCATTGTGGCTGTGGAGGAAGCTCCAGCCCGGCATCGCGATTGGCAACAGGAACCGGATCGTCAAGATCGTCGATGCCATTCCGATGGGCGCAACCGGCCGCATCGCCGTTGTCGAATTCGCCAATCGCCACATCCTGGTCTCGGTTTCGCGCGGCCGAATCGAGAAGCTCGCGGAGGCGCCCGCGGATGGCGCGTTCGTCCTGCCGGATGACGACGTCTGAGATAAGCTGCACGACACCCCGATCGCGCGGCTTGCTCCAAACCTTTTGTTGTCGCGTCTATTCGTGAGCGGTGAGGGCCGGGCTGGCCTTCCTGTCCCGAGATACTTCCTCGATCGGGAACCGATGGTCGCTCCTTAACGGGCTTTTCGGCCCCCAAAGCGAATCACGCGCTGACCTCCAGGCCTCCGCTGTTGCGATGGAGCGCCGCCAGCACCGTGCCGACGATCGATTCGGCATCGAGCCCGGCCTCGGCATATTGCTTCTCGGGCTTGTCGTGCTCCTGAAAGAGATCGGGCAGCCGCAATGTCCTGAGCTTCAGGCCATTGTCGATCAGGCCGAGATCGGACGCGAGCGTCAGCACATGCGCGCCGAGGCCGCCTACGGCGCCCTCCTCGATCGTCACCGCGACCTCATGGCTGGTCAGCAGATGCTGGATCAGCGTCTCGTCGAGCGGCTTGGCGAAGCGCAGATCGGCGACCGTGGTCGAAAGACCGAGCGCCTCGAGCTGGTCTGCAGCGCGCTCGGCCTCGGCCAGGCGGGTGCCAAGCGACAGGATCGCCACGGTCTTGCCTTCGCGAAGCACCCGCCCCTTGCCGATTGCAAGGCGCTCGGGAACGGCCGGCAACTCTGCCCCGGTGCCGTTGCCGCGCGGATAGCGGAGCGCGATCGGCCCGCCGTCGTGAAGCGCGGCGGTGTGGACCATATGGACGAGTTCGGCCTCGTCCGCCGCCGCCATCACAACCATATTGGGAAGCGCCGCCAGATAGGTGATGTCGAAGCTGCCGGCATGGGTCGATCCGTCCGCGCCGACCAGGCCCGCCCGGTCGATCGCGAAGCGGACCGGCAGGTTCTGGATCGCCACGTCATGGACGACCTGGTCATAGGCGCGCTGCAGGAAAGTGGAATAGATTGCGCAGAAGGGCCGATATCCCTGCGCGGCGAGGCCGGCGGCGAATGTCACCGCATGCTGCTCCGCGATGCCCACGTCGAAGCTGCGTGCGGGAAAAGCCTCTTCGAACCTGTCCAGACCGGTGCCGGAGGGCATTGCTGCCGTGATGGCGCAAATCTTTTCGTCGCGCTTCGCCTCGGCGATCAGCGCATCGGCGAAGACGGCGGTATAGCTGGGCGGCCCCGGCGGTGCCTTGGCCTGCACGCCCGAGACGACATCGAACTTCTGGACGCCGTGATATTTGTCCGCCGCCGCCTCGGCCGGGGCATAGCCCTTGCCTTTCTTGGTGACGACATGGACCAGGATGGGGCCATGATCGCCATCGCGAACATTCTCGAGCACCGGCAGCAGATGATCGAGATTATGGCCGTCGACCGGGCCGACATAATAAAAACCCAGTTCCTCGAACAGCGTACCGCCGGTGGCCATGCCGCGCGCATATTCCTCCGACCGCTTGGCGAAATCGTGAATCGGTCGGGGCAGCTTCAGCGCGACGCGCTTGGCGAAACCACGCATCGAAAGGAAAGGCCGCGATGATACGATCTTGGCGAGATAGGCCGACAGAGCCCCGACCGGCGGCGCGATCGACATGTCGTTGTCGTTGAGGACGACGATCAGCCGGTTGCCCGCCTGCTTGGCGTTGTTCATCGCCTCATAGGCCATGCCGGCCGACATGGCGCCGTCCCCGATCACCGCGATAGCGCGCCCGCGCTTGCCCCCGAGCTTGTTGGCAATGGCGAAGCCGAGTGCGGCCGAAATCGAGGTCGAGCTATGGGCGGCGCCGAACGGATCATATTCGCTCTCACTGCGCTTGGTGAAGCCGGAAAGGCCGCCGCCCTGACGCAGCGTGCGAATGCGATCACGCCGGCCGGTCAGGATCTTGTGGGGATAGGCCTGATGCCCGACGTCCCAGATCAAGATATCCCGCGGCGTGTCGAAAACATAATGGAGAGCCACGGTGAGCTCGACCACACCGAGCCCCGCACCGAGATGACCACCGGTCACCGAGACTGCCGAGATCATCTCTTCACGCAGTTCGTCGGCCAGCTGGCGAAGTTGAGTGGGCTTGAGGTCTCGAAGCTCGGTGGGTGTGCCGACGGTATCGAGCAACGGCGTTACGGGACGGTGAGTCATCGATACTGCCTTAAACTCATTGCACTACCGGTGCCAGCACCGATGCTTAGGCGGTGTCGCCTTCAGCACATTGCGCGCAGCATCCGCGCACTTCGATGACGGGACGGATACGCGAAAAGCCGGCGCGTTCGGCCGACCGGCGCACCGAATTGGACAGTGCATCGTCATCGACATGGCCGACCTTGCCACACACGTCACAGACGAGGAATATGCAGTCATGCGCGCAATCCGGATGCGCATTGACCACATAGGCATTGGCGCTTTCGATCCGTCGCGCGAGATTGGCGGCCACGAACACGTCGAGGATGCGATATACACTGTTCGCCGCTACGCGCCGGCCGGTGGACGCGGATACCGCCTCGGCCAGATCATAAGCCGACGCCGGCGTTTCGGCCACGCTCAAGGCTCCGAAGATCTCGGCACGCATCGGCGTCCACTGCTCGCCGGCGCGCTCGAACGCGGCCTGCGCCGCATCGGCCAGCGAAGCGCCCTCGTGAAGCTTGTGATCATGCGCGGTAGGCATGATCCGAATTTAGTCGTCTGGAGGTGCGCGGACAACCCCAGGCAAGCGCCTCAGCAGGTCTGGCAGCGGCGATTCAGGAAATGCGCGGTGGCGACGAGCGAGACGCCGGTGATCGTATAGGCTGCCTCGACCGTGCCGTGCGGCACCGTCAGGCCGATCGCCATCGCAGCGATGCCAGCGGCACCGAGCAGGGCCGGGCCGGCCTTGCGATGATCCAGATAGCCACGCCCGAGCCCGATGAGCGCCAGCAGCATGGCGAGCCCGAGGCCGACCCGATGGATCGCCGGGTGAAGCAATTCACCGCCCGCGCTCGCGAGCAAAGCGACCACGACAACCGTCGTCGCGCAATGGACGAGGCACAGCGCCGACAGCCCGATGGCCAGACGATCGAACAGGTCATGAGCAATAGCGAGACGCTTCACGGCGATCCTTCCTCGACCGAACCAATGCCATGGTCCCATTGAAGATACAATATATCATTTCCGAAAAGGTTCCTGCGGGGCTGGTTCCGGCCACCGAAGTTCGGAGCCGTCCCACGTCTTGCATGCCCCGACCGGGAGGCGCTCAACGCCAGCGAAAAAGCTGGCCCCGCCCGGCGGACGCTTCTATTCGACGGGGGCAGGAAGGACTCGCTCCATGGTTGCCGAATCGGCCATCCTACTTGCCCGTGCGCAATTCGCCTTCACGGTAAGCTTCCATTTCATCTTCCCGGCCTTCTCGATCGGGCTCGCCAGCTATCTGATGGTCCTCGAAGGGCTGTGGCTGGCCACCGGCAAGGCGGTCTACGAGAATCTCTTCCGCTACTGGCTGAAGATCTTCGCGATCGCCTTCGCGATGGGCGTCGTCTCGGGGATCGTCATGTCCTACCAGTTCGGCACCAACTGGTCGGCCTTCTCCGACAAAGCGGGCGCGGTGATCGGCCCGCTGATGGCCTATGAGGTGTTGACCGCCTTCTTCCTGGAGGCAGGATTTCTCGGCGTGATGCTGTTCGGGATCGAGAAGGTCGGCCGCAAGCTGCATTTCGCCGCAACCTGCGCGGTCGCGGTCGGCACCTTCATCTCGGCTTTCTGGATCCTGTCGGTGAACAGCTGGATGCAGACGCCGACCGGCTATGAGATCGCCGCCAACGGCCAGTTCGTGCCGGGCCCGAGCTGGCCGGCGATCATCTTCAACCCCAGCTTCCCCTATAGGCTGGTCCACACCGTGATCGCCGCCTATCTGACCACCGCGCTGGTGGTCGGCGGCGTCGGCGCGTGGCATCTGCTCCGCGACCGGATCAATCCGGGCGCGCGGACGATGTTCTCGATGGCGATGTGGATGGCGGCGCTGGTCGCGCCGGTCCAGATTCTCGCCGGCGACGCGCAGGGCCTCAACACGCTCGAGCATCAGCCGGCCAAGGTGATGGCGATGGAAGGCCATTATCAGAGCCACCCCAATGGCGCGCCGCTGATCCTGTTCGGCATTCCCAACAACGCCGCGAAGCAGGTCGACTATGCGATCGAGATTCCCAAGGCCTCCTCGCTGATCCTCGCGCATGATCCGAACGCGCCGCTCGCCGGGCTCGACACCATCCCCGACGACGAGGAGCCGCCCGTCGGCATCGTCTTCTGGTCGTTCCGGATCATGGTCGGGATCGGCTTCGCGACACTCGGGCTCGGCCTGTGGAGCCTGCTCGCCCGGCTACGCGGCAAGCTCCATGACTGGCGCTGGCTGCACCGCGCGGCGATCCTGATGGGGCCATCAGGCTTCGTCGCGGTGATCGCCGGCTGGGTGACGACCGAGGTCGGCCGCCAGCCTTGGGTGATCTACAGGCTGTTGCGCACATCCGAGGCCGCCGCCCCGCTCGATGCGCCGGCGGTGGCGACGTCGCTGATCGCCTTCATCATCGTCTACAGCTTCGTGTTCGGCGCGGGTATCTGGTACATCCTCCGGCTGATGGCCAGGCCGCCGCAGGCGCATGAGAGCGCCGATCCGGTGCAGGCCCCGGTCCGCACCGCAGGCATCACCCCCGCCCCTGCGGTCGCCGGCAAAGGCCGCACGGACGACAAGGGAGCCGAGTGATGGACCTCACCGTCATCTGGGCAGGGATCATCGCCTTCGCGGTCGCCGCCTATGTCGTGATGGACGGCTTCGATCTCGGCATTGGCCTGCTGTTCCTGCGCATAAGGGAAGGGCGCGAGCGCGACATGGCGATGAACAGCATCGCGCCGGTGTGGGACGGCAATGAGACCTGGCTGGTGCTGGGCGGCGGCGGCCTGATGGCGGCCTTCCCGCTCGCCTATGCGATCGTCTTGCCCGCGCTCTACGCGCCGCTCGTCGCGATGCTGCTCGGCCTCGTCTTCCGCGGGGTCGCCTTCGAATTCCGCTGGCGCGATCCGGCGCATCGGTGGTTCTGGGATCTCGGCTTCAGTGCCGGATCGGCGCTGGCCACGATGGCACAAGGGATCACGCTGGGCGCGCTGCTACAGGGCATAACGGTGAAGGGCCGTGCCTATGGCGGAGGCTGGTGGGACTGGCTGACGCCCTTCTCGCTCCTCACCGGTCTGAGCCTGCTGGCCGGCTATGCGCTGCTCGGCGCCAGCTGGCTGATCTGGAAAACGGAGGGACAGGTCCAGGACGAGGCCCGGCGCCTCGCGCGCCCGCTCAGCGTCACGCTCCTCGTCGCGATCGGCGCGGTCAGCGCCTATACCCCGTTTCTCGAGTCCAAATATTACCAGGCCTGGTTCGCCTGGCCCAATATCCTGCTGAGCGCGATCGTGCCGGTCCTCGTGGCGGGGACGGGCCTCGCGCTGTGGCGGTCGATCCCAGAGGGTCGCGATCACCGGCCGTTCGTCCTGACGCTGACATTGTTCGGCTTGTCCATGATCGGTCTCGCCATCTCGATCTGGCCAGACGTCATCCCCGGTCGCATCAGCATCTGGGAGGCAGCGGCGCCGGAACGCAGCCAGATCTTCATGCTGGTCGGCGCGGGCGTGCTGGTGCCGATCATCCTGGCCTATACGGCTTGGGCCTATTGGGTTTTCCGCGGCAAGGTGGGTGAGCATGGCTATCATTGATCCGCGCCGCGAACGTGACCAACCGCTCGGGCAGCGGCTTGCCTGGTTCGCCGGCATTTGGGCAGCGAGCGTCGGCGCGCTCGGGCTCCTTGCCTATGCGATCCGATGGATGCTCCTGGGCTGAACCTTGAAATAGTTCCGGAGCGTTTCCTTATAGGGAGCGTTGAACAGGCCGCTCCGCTTCCGGAACGGTCCACAGCGGAAAGGGCAGCGATGAGCCGATCAAGCGACTGGATGTGGGCCGATGCCGTCGGCCTCCTCGACAAGGTCCAACGGTTGCACCAGCAGGCCTTCGCACCCAATCGCTCGCGCGGCGGCGTGCCCAACTGGGAACCACCGGTGGACATGATCGAGACCGATCTCGACCTGCTGGTCTATGTCGCGCTGCCCGGCGTGGACATGGGCGAGACCGAGGCCTTCATCGAGGATGGCACGCTCGTGATCCGGGGGCAGCGGATCCTGCCGCCCGAGGTCCGCACCGCACGGATCCACCGACTCGAACTGCCGCAGGGCAGCTTCGAGCGCCGGCTCCCCCTGCCCGGCGGCCGCTACCGCGCCGTGGCACGTTCGAACGTCAACGGCTGCCTGCTGGTGACGCTGCGCAAGGCCCAAGGAAGGAGGCCCTGACGATGGAGGCTCTAACCACCAAAGAGGAACATCAGCGCGAAGGCGCGAACATCGCGCCCGACGGGGAAGCGCCGATCAAACCACTGCCCGCCGATGCGATCATCATCGTGCCCGTGCGCGACATCGTGCTGTTCCCGGAGGTGGTGCTGCCGCTCACGATCGGCCGCGCCGTCTCGATCAACGCGGCGCAGGCAGCCGTGCGCGAAAGCTTGCCGATCGGGGTGGTAGCGCAGCGCGATCCGGAGACCGCCCAGCCGACCGGGCTGGACATGCACCGCTTCGGCACGATCGCCAATGTGCTTCGCTATGTGACCGCGCCCGATCAGAGCCATCATCTGATCGTCCAGGGCGAAACGCGCTTCCGCATAATCGAATTCCTCGACGGCTGGCCCTTCCTCGTCGCCCGGATCGAGCGGCTCGCCGAGCCGGCGGCCGGTGGCAAAGAGATCGAGGCGCGCCTGCTCAACCTGCGCAACCAGGCGCTCGAAACCGTGGCGCTGCTGCCGCGAGCGCCGCAGGGCCTCGCCGACGCAATCGCGAATCTGGGCTCCGCCGCAGCGCTGGCCGATCTGGTGGCCGCCTATCTGGACGTGCCGGTGCCCGAAAAGCAGGATATATTGGAGACGCTCGCACTCGAGACGCGGCTCGACAAGGTCGCTCGGCTCCTAGCCCAACGGCTCGAGGTGCTCCGGCTTTCCGCGGAAATCGGCAAGGACGTCCAGGAGAAGCTGGGCAGTCGCCAGCGCGAGGCGCTGTTGCGCGAGCAGATGGCCGCGATCCAGCGCCAGCTGGGCGAGGATGAAGGCAACGCGGCCGAAATTGCCGAGCTGAAGGAGAAAATCGACAAGGCGGGCATGCCCGAAGAGGTCGAGACCGAGGCGCGCAAGGAACTGCGCCGGCTGGAGCGCACGCCCGATGGCGCCGCCGAGCACGGCATCATCCGAACCTATCTCGATTGGCTGACCGAGCTGCCCTGGGCGCTTCCGGCGGAGAAGCCGATCGACATCAAGGAGGCGCGCGAGCAGCTCGACTCCGATCACTACGGGCTCGACAAGATCAAGCAACGCATCATTGAATATCTCGCCGTCCGCAAACTGGCTCCGGAAGGCAAGGCACCGATCCTCTGCTTCGTCGGCCCGCCGGGTGTCGGCAAGACCTCGCTCGGCCAGTCGATCGCCAAGGCGATGGGAAGGCCGTTCGTCCGCGTCAGCCTGGGCGGCGTCCACGACGAAGCCGAGATACGAGGCCACCGTCGGACCTATATCGGCGCGCTGCCTGGCAACATCATCCAGGCGATCCGCAAGGCCGGTTCACGCGGCGCGGTGATGATGCTCGACGAAATCGATAAAATGGGTCGCGGCGTCCAGGGCGATCCGTCTGCCGCGATGCTCGAGGTGCTCGATCCCGAACAGAATAACAGCTTCCGGGATGCCTATCTCGGCGTGCCCTTCGATCTCAGCCGGATCGTGTTCATCGCCACGGCGAATATGCTCGACACCATCCCCGGCCCATTGCGTGATCGCATGGAGGTTATCAGCCTGGCCGGCTATATTGAGGAGGAGAAGCTCAATATCGCGCGGCGCTATCTGGTTCGGCGCCAGCTCGAGGCGAACGGCGTCGCGGCGGACCAGGTCGAGATCGACGACGCGTCGCTGACGGCGATCATCCGCCACTATACGCGCGAGGCCGGTGTCCGGAACCTCGAACGCGAGATCGGCAAGGTGATCCGCAATGCCGCGGTCAAGATCGCCGAGGGCGCCGAAAGCCATGTCGCGATCGGCGTGGAGGATGTGACGAAAATCCTCGGCGGGCCGATGTTCGAGAATGAGGTCGCGCAGCGCACCAGCGTCCCCGGCGTTTCGACGGGCCTCGCCTGGACGCCGGTCGGCGGCGACATCCTGTTCATCGAGGCGACGCGCATGGCCGGGAGCGGTCACCTGATCCTGACCGGCCAACTCGGCGACGTGATGAAGGAGAGCGCCCAGGCGGCGCTCAGCCTGGTCAAAAGCCGCGCCGCCGCGCTCGACATCGACACCGAGACGCTGAGCAAGAGCGATATCCACGTCCATGTGCCGGCGGGTGCGACACCGAAGGACGGCCCGAGCGCGGGGGTCGCGATGTATCTCGCGCTCACATCGCTGCTCACGGGGCGGACCGTCCGCAGCGATACGGCGATGACCGGCGAGATATCGCTGCGCGGGCTGGTGCTGCCGGTCGGCGGGATCAAGGAGAAGGTCGTCGCGGCACACAGCGCCGGGATCAAGCGGGTGATGCTGCCCGCGCGAAACCGCCGGGACTATGACGATATTCCGCAGCATGCGCGTGACGGGCTCGAGTTCATCTGGCTCGAAAAGGTGGAGGACGCGATGGAGCACGGCCTCGACCCGGCGACGGCCGAACAGCCGGCCTCGCTAGTCTGACCATCGGGCCGGTCCCGCGCCGCCTGGGCAGATGAGGCGGATCGACGAATCAGACTGTTCGCGCCTAGAGCCGGATGGTTTAAGGTGGAAGCGCATTGCGATTCCACCGAGAAGCTGAATCTGGCTCTATTCAAATGGTTGAGACCTTGATTCAGCTTTCAGGCTGATTCAGCCTGAAACCATCAAGGTCTAGCGCTGCTTGCGCTTCAGGCGGCCGGGCCTATCGTTCCGGCCGGCAAGGGGGGCGACGGCCATGGCTTTTTCCTACTATCGACTGGTCTGGCTGTTGCCGATCGCGTTCGCCGCGGCCTTCGCTATCTTCCATCTCGGCGGTGCGTGAGGCAGGGGAACGCGATGCCGCTGATCCCCATCACCCGCGCGATCGCGATCGACAGCGACGAGATCGAGGAGAGCTTCACCCGCTCGGGCGGCGCCGGCGGCCAGCATGTCAACACCACCGACAGCGCGGTCCAGCTCCGCTTCGACGTGCGGCATTCGCCCAATCTGCCCGAGGCGGTGAAGATCCGGCTCGAAACGCTGGCCGGCAGTCGCCTCACCCGCGACGGCGTGCTGATCCTGCGCAGCGAGGGCGCGCGCTCGCAGGCGCTCAACCGGCAGGAGGTCCGCGAACGCCTGTTCGACCTGATTCGCGAGGCGACCATCGTCCCCAAGAAGCGCAAGGCGACGAAGCCGTCCAAGGCGGCAAAGGCAAAGCGCATGGAAGGCAAGGCGAAGCGCTCCGCCGTCAAGTCCATGCGCGGTCGGGTGAGCGACTAGGAGATTGGCAATGGAAGTTGAGGTAAGCGCGGAAGCGAAGGACAAGCGGCTCAACCGCATGGTCGCGATCACCGTCATCATTCTGTCCATCGCCACGGGGCTATGCGGGATCAAGGACGGCAATATCGTTCAGGCGATGCAACAGGCGCAGGCCAACTCCGTCGACCGTTGGAACGAATATCAGGCCAGCAAGACCAAGCTGCACATCAGCGAGGCCAGCCGCGAGCAGATCGAGCTTCTGGCGGACACGCCCGTTCGGCGAGCGCGAGCCGCGCCCATATTGGCAAGGCTGGACAGCAACATCGCTAAATATCGGACCGAAACTCCCCAGCTCGCGGAGCAGGCGAAGGACTTCGCCGCGCAATATGACGCGCTCAACACTCACGACGACCAGTTCGACGCTAGCGATGCCGCCATTGCCACCGCGATCTCGCTTGCTGCGGTCGCCGCGCTTACGGAGAATTTCTGGCTCCTCACCGGCAGTTGGGCATTCGGGGCATTCGGCATATTCCTGGGGCTGAGCGGCTTCGCCAAATGGGGCTTCCACCCAGACATATTGAGCAACCTGTTGGGCTGAATTGGCCGGAAATCCGACTGTAGATCTGCAATCGATCGGGCCGCTGCTCGACGGATCAGAATCCCAGCGCCTTGAAGCTGTTCGGCATCGGTGCCTTCGCTTCGATCGAGCTCTTGCCTTCGCGCGGCACCACGAGCTCGGCGGCGTGCAGCATCGTCATCCGCCCGGCTTCGCCCCCGCCATAGACGGGATCACCGAGGATCGGCACACCGATGCCGCTCGCCGCGTGGACGCGGATCTGGTGGGTTCGCCCGGTCGTCGGCCGGAACTCGACGAGCGCCCTGCCCTTCACGCTCGCGATCACGCGCCAGGCGGTCGTCGCCGGCTTACCTTTCTGATCGCCAATCATTCGCCAGCCCTGCTCGCGGCTTGAAACCTTGGCGAGCGGCAGGTCGACCAGCCCCTCCTCCTTGTCCGGCATCCCGGCGAGGATCGCGAGATAGACCTTCTCCACCGCGCCCTGCTCGAACGCCAGCGAGAAGCGCTTGTGCGCCTTCGGGTTGCGCGCCAGCAACAGACATCCGGAGGTATCGCGGTCGAGCCGGTGGACCGCGGTCGGCCAGCGCTTGAAGCCGAAGCTCAGCGACTGGAGATGGTTCTCGAGGCTGAGGCTGCCGTCGCGCGGACGATCGACCGGCAGGCCCGCGGGCTTGTCGATCACGATCGCCTCGCCGTCGATGAAGAGGATATGTTCGTCGAGCACGCGCCTCCCATGCACGCCGGATGCTCGCGTGCAAAGAGCTTCCTTGCTATTGCCGATCTTCGCCGCTATGCGCGCCCATCCGTCTGGTCATCCCTGGAGGCAGTCGGGTTTTGGAAATACTCAAGCGAACTGGAGACATGTTATGAGCGAAGTGCTCGACCTGTCGGCCGAAGCGCGCGAGCGGGCAGGCAAGGGAGCCTCCCGCGCCATCCGCCGCGAAGGCCGCGTCCCCGCCGTGATCTACGGCGAGAAGCAGGAACCCGCCTCGATCCACATCGAGGAAAAAACTCTCATGAAAGCCCTGCACACGGGCCACTTCTTCAACAGCGTCGTCATGCTCGACCTTGGCGGCACGAAGGTCCGGACCCTTCCCAAGGACGTCCAGTTCCACCCGGTCACCGACCGCCCGCTCCACGTCGATTTCCTACGCATCGGCGAGCATTCGAAGGTCACCGTCAACGTTCCCGTCCACTTCACCGACGAGGAGCTGTCGCCTGGCCTGAAGCGCGGCGGCGTGCTCAACATCGTCATCCATGACCTCGGCCTCTCGGTCGATGCGGCCGAGATCCCCGACGAGATCAGCGTTTCGCTCAAGGGCCTCGAGGTCGGCGAGAATATCCATCTCTCGCAGATCAGCCTGCCCAAGGGTGCGACGGCGATCGACCAGGAGGACATCACCATCGCGACGATCGTCGCCCCCTCGGCGCTGAAGAGCGCCGAAGGCGACACCGGCGCCGAAACAGCCAAGGACGGCGAAGAGGGCGCCGAGGGCTGAGCCCTCCTCTCCCACCGGAATATCGGGCCCCGCCGATGGCCTCGGCGGGGCCTTTTTCTTGCCAAAGGTTCCGGAAAAGCTAGAGGCAGCCCATGCAGATATGGGTCGGCCTCGGCAATCCCGGCGCGCAATATGCGATGCACCGCCACAATGTCGGCTTCATGGCAGTCGACACCATCGCCGAAGCGGATGGCTTCGAGCCATGGAAGAAGCAGTTCCAGGGCTGGGCGACCGCCGGCCGGATCGGGCGCGAACGGATATTGCTGGTCAAGCCGGCCACCTTCATGAACGAAAGCGGCCGATCGATCGGCGAGGCGATGCGCTTCTTCAAGGCCGAGACGGGGGACGTCACCGTCTTCCACGACGAACTCGATCTCGCGCCTTTCCGCGTCAAGGTGAAAGTCGGCGGAGGAACGGCCGGCCACAATGGACTGCGTTCGACAGAGGCGCATATCGGCAATGGCTTTCGCCGCGTGCGCCTCGGCATCGGGCACCCGGGCCATAAGGATCGCGTCACCGGCCACGTCCTCGGCAATTACACGAAAAGCGAGCTCGATCCGCTCGCCGCCATGCTGGGCGCCATCGCCGCCGAAGCGGCCTGGCTGGCGGATGGCGACGACGCGCGCTTCATGAACGAAGTGGCGCTAAGAACCGGGGATTGAGTCGCGGGACCCCGCGGAGGAGACGAGGATGCACATATGGCGCTGACGCTCTGGTACCACCCATTTTCATCCTTCTGCCGCAAGGTGCTGATCGCCCTCCATGAATGCAACGCCGAGGTCGATCCGATCATCGTCGACTTCGGCGACGAAGTATCGCGGCAAGCTTTCCTCGCCGTCTGGCCATTGGGGAAATTCCCGGTGCTGCGGGACGAGGCGACCGGAGAAACGATGCCCGAATCGACGATCATCATCGAATATCTGGCCGACCGCTTTCCGGCTGCAGCGCTGATCCCGGCCGATGCGGCGGCCGCCCGCAAGGTCCGGCTCTGGGACCGCATCTTCGATCATTACGTCATGCATCCGATGCAACGCATCGTCGCCGATCGACTGCGCGCGAACGAAAACCGCGATCCGATCGCGGTCGAGCAGGCGCGCGCCCAGCTCCGTTCCGCCTATGCCTTTCTGGAGCGCGAGCTTGCCGGCCGAAGCTGGGCGGCCGGGGATAGCTTTTCGATGGCCGACTGCGCTGCCCAGCCCTCGCTCCTGTTTGCCCAAATGGTCGAGCCCTGGGGCAAGCTCCCTGCGCTCGACGCCTATGTCGCCCGCTTGCAAGCGCGGCCGTCGGTCAAGCGCAGCGATGCGCAGGCCGCACCCTATGAGCAATTTTTCCCCCAGGAGTAGCGGCGGCTTTGCGGTCCGTTTATCCACGGTTCAGCTTTGCCGGATTAATTTTCCGCCTCCGAACCTTACCTATGGAGGCAATACCATGCGTATCGTCAGGACCGCCCTCATCGCTGGAGCAGCCACGCTCGCGCTCGCCGGCGCGGCCTTCGCAGCCCGCGACGACGGCAAGCTCATGCTGGTCGCGCTGCCCGACGGCACGGTCCAGCACATTCGCTATCAGGGTGATGTCGCGCCCAGGATTCTGCTCGTCGAGGACCAAGCTCCCGCAGCGATGATCGAGAGCGCCTTCGCACCGCTATCGCTATTCGCGGAAATGCAGCGCGTCTCCGCAGCGATGAACGCGCGCGCCGAAGCGATGATGCGACAGGCCGCCGCGCTGCAGGCGCAGGCCGCGAATCCCGCGGCAGCGGGACAAGGCATCACGCTGACCAACGCCGCGGGCGAACCGGTCGGGGTCATGCACTACAGCTATGTCTCGAGCACGACCGGCGCCGACGGCTGCACCCGCACCGTCAGCTACAGCTCTGACGGCGGCTTGGGACAGCAGCCCCGGATGATCCAGACGAGCTCGGGAACGTGCGGCGTTGCACCCGCGCGCCCTGTCGCTCCCACTGCCGTCTCGGCGGCCGCCGCTCGCCCAAGCGCTACATCTGGGGCGAAGATCACGCCCGTCAAGGCCGTGACGACAGCGACCGAGCTCCGGCAGCCCTTCACGCCGTCACGGACCTGACGCTCGCCAGAAGGCCGGAAATCTGTGGAGAGCCCCGGAGCCGCTTCCGGGGCTCATTCTCTTTTGCTGGTTTTTGCGTACGGCAGCCGCTATCCGGCGCGCATCCCAACAAGGTCGAGAGAAAATGGGTTTTCGCTGTGGAATCGTCGGGCTGCCGAACGTCGGCAAGTCCACCCTGTTCAATGCGCTGACCGAAACCGCCGCGGCGCAGGCGGCCAATTATCCCTTCTGCACAATCGAACCCAATATCGGCCAGGTCGCCGTGCCCGATCCACGCCTCCATGAGATCGCGAAGATCGGGCAATCGGCCAAGATCATCGAGACCCAGCTCGCCTTCGTTGACATCGCCGGGTTGGTCCGCGGGGCGTCCAAGGGCGAGGGCCTGGGCAACCAGTTCCTCGGTAATATCCGGGAAGTCGATGCGATCGTCCATGTGCTGCGTTGCTTCGAGGACGGCGACGTCACCCATGTCGAGAATAAGGTCGATCCGATCGCCGACGCCGAGACGGTCGAAACCGAGTTGATGCTCTCCGACCTCGAGAGCCTGGAAAAGCGCGTGCCGGCGTTCGCCAAGAAGGCTGCGCAGGGCGACAAGGAAGCGAAGGCCGCGGCGTCGGTGCTCGGCCAGGCGCTCGAGCTGCTGCGCCAGGGCAGGCCAGCGCGGCTCGTCGAACCGAAGGATGACGACGAAGCCCGTATCTTCGTCCAGGCGCAGCTGCTCACCTCCAAGCCGGTCCTCTATGTCTGCAATGTGGACGAGGGATCGGCAGCGGAGGGAAATACACTGTCCGCGCGCGTGTTCGAGAAGGCGGCCGCGGAAGGCGCCAAGGCGGTCATCGTATCGGCCGCGATCGAAGCCGAGATCGTCACGCTCGATCCCGCCGATCGCAGCGACTTTCTTTCCGATCTCGGCTTGACCGAAACCGGGCTGGCACGGGTCATCCGCGCAGGCTACGAACTGCTCGACCTCATCACTTTCTTCACGGTGGGCCCGAAGGAAGCGCGCGCGTGGACGATCGCGAAAGGCTCTAAAGCGCCCCAAGCGGCGGGAACGATCCACAGCGATTTCGAACGCGGGTTCATCCGGGCCGAGACGATATCCTACAAGGATTATGTCACGCTGGGCGGAGAGGCGGCGGCGCGGGAGGCCGGCAAGCTTCGCTCCGAAGGCAAGGATTATGTCGTCAGTGACGGCGACATCATGCTCTTCCGCTTCAACGTGTGAGACGCCTCGAACCCGAGCGGCCCTGCGATGGACCGATTGCGAGCCTAACCCCGCCGGCAGCTCCCTTGCGCGGCATATTGCTCGATCAGTGGCGGGAAAACCTCGTCCGGCAGCAGCGTCTCACGGCTGTGGACGGCGGGGATCGTCACCCAAGGTAGCTACTCGGCGGTCCAGAACTCAGCGAAGGGGACGAACCAGCCATGGTTCGCGACCCGACCAGAGTCGGCGTGAGGCCCCGGGCAACGACAAAGAAAAAGGCCGCCCGGTCATCCCGGACGGCCTTTTCGCATATGCCTATGGGCCTCAGTGCTTAACGCCGGCCCAGATGTTCCGGTATGACAGATAAGCGAGCGTAGTCGCGATCAGCAGGAAGATGATCACGGCCAGCCCCGTGGCATGCCGGTTCTCCAGCTTGGGCTCGGCCGTCCAGATCAGGAAGGCAGCGACGTCTTGCGCCATCTGCGGGACGGTCGCCTTGGTGCCGTCCGCGTAGGTCACCTGGCCGTCGGCCACGAGCGGCGGCGGCATCGCGATGTTGAGGTTCGCGAAATAGGGGTTGTAGTGGAGCGAGCCCGGCGTCTTCGCGTCCGGGAAGCGCTTGAGCAGTTCGGCGGGCTGCTTCTGATAACCGGTCAGCAGCGAGTAGACATAGGCACCGCCGTCATGACGCGCCTTGGTCATCAGCGACAGGTCCGGCGGCAGCGCGTTGTTGTTCGCGGCGCGCGCGGCGACTTCGTTGGCGTAGGGCGTCGGAATCTTGTCGGCCGGCGTGCCCTTGCGGGTCGCGGGCTCGCCGGTGTCGGGGTTGATCGAGGGGACCTCGGTCGCCCAGCCCTTGGCGATCGCCTTGACCTCAGCCTCGGAGAAACCGAGATCCTTGAAGTCGCGGAAGGCGACCTGGTGCAGCGAGTGGCAGGCCGAGCAGACCTCCTTGTACACCTGGAAACCGCGCTGGAGCTGCTGGCGGTCGAACTTCCCGAACGGACCGTCCGACGCGAAGGAAATCTCCTTCGGATGAAGATGGAATTCATGCTCCGCGGTCGGCGCCGGCGGCTCGCTGATATAGGCGACCGCGCCCCAGAGGAGCGACCAGAGCAGGATGCCGACGAAGCCGAGGCCGACGAGGAATGCGATGGGACGAACCATGGTCTCTATATCCCCTTAGGCCTGCGTGCTGGTGGAGAGCGTTGCACCGCTCTTCCCTTCCAGCACCGCTTCGGTGATCGAGTTCGGCAGCGGCAGCGGCCGCTCCATCCGCGACACGATCGGCAGAATGATCAGGAAATGCGCGAAATAATAGGCGGCAGCGAGCTGCGAGATCATCACATAAGGCTCGGCCGCAGGCGAACCGCCGCACCAGCCCAGGATGACCACGTCGATGCACAGCAACCAGAAGAACTTCTTGAACGCCGGGCGATAATTGCCCGAGCGCACCGGCGACTTGTCCAGCCACGGCAGGAAGAACAGCATGAGGATCGCCGAGAACATCGCCACGACGCCGAGCAGCTTTGCCGGGATACCGAAGATGTCGAAGGTGAAGGCACGCAGGATCGCGTAAAACGGCCAGTAATACCATTCCGGAACGATGTGCGCGGGCGTCGAAAGCGGGTTGGCCGGGATATAGTTGTCCGGATGGCCGAGCGCGTTCGGCGCGTAGAACAGCACCAGGCAGTAGAGGATCAGGAACACGCCCAGTCCGAAGCCGTCCTTGGCGGTGTAATAGGGATGGAAGGGAACCGTGTCCTGCGGGCCCTTGACCTCGATGCCGGTCGGGTTGCTCGAGCCCGGAATGTGCAGCGCCCAGATGTGCAGGATGATGACGCCTGCGATCACGAACGGCAGCAGATAGTGCAGCGAGAAGAATCGGTTCAGCGCGGCATTGTCCGGGGCGAAACCGCCGAGCAGCCAGGTCTGAATCGGTGTGCCGACGACCGGGATGGCGCCGAACAGCCCGGTGATCACCTTGGCACCCCAGAAGCTCATCTGCCCCCAGGGAAGCACATAGCCCATGAAGCCGGTCGCCATCATCAGCAGGTAGATGACAAGGCCGAGCAGCCATACCATCTCGCGCGGCGCCTTGTACGATCCGTAATAGAGGCCGCGGAAGATGTGGAGATAGACCACGATGAAGAAGAAGCTGGCGCCCGTCGCGTGCGCGTAGCGGATCATCCAGCCCGAATTCACGTCGCGCATGATGTGCTCGACCGAATCGAACGCGACCGCGCCGTTAGCGGCATAGTGCATCGCCAAGATGATGCCGGTGATGATCTGGATGCCGAGCGCAGCGCCCGAAAGCACGCCGAAATTCCAGAAATAGTTCAGGTTGCGGGGGACGGGATAGCCCGCGCCAACCGCATTGTAGACGAGGCGCGGCAGGGGGAGACGTTCGTCGACCCACTTCATCACCGGATGCTTAGGCTCGTAATGGTTTGCCCAGGGGAAGCTCATATCTGTCTACCTCAGCCCACTGCCACGACGGTGTCGGATTTGAAGGCATATTTCGGCACTTCGAGATTCTTGGGCGCCGGGCCCTTACGGATGCGCGCGGCGGTGTCGTAGGACGATCCATGGCACGGGCAGAAATAGCCGCCGAACTCGCCTTTGATCTCGCCCTCGCCGGCACCCAGCGGCACGCAGCCCAAATGGGTGCAGACGCCCATGGTGATCAGCCACTGCTTCTTGCCGTCGACCGTGCGCTGCTCGAGCGTCTGCGGGTCGCGCAGCGAACTGACGTCCACCTTGTCCGCGGCCGCGATCTCGGCGGCGGTCAAATGACGGACAAAGAGCGGCTGCTTGCGGAAGATCGTCTTGACCGCCTGGCCTTCCTTGATCGCCGTGAGATCGACCTCGATCGATGCCAGCGCAAGCACGTCGGCCGAGGGATTCATCTGGTTGATCAAGGGCAGCAGGGTGACGGCGCCGCCGACACCGGCAAAGCTCACTGCCGCGATATTAATGAAGTCGCGGCGACGCACGCCATCGCCTCCACCGGAAGTCTCACTATGTTCGAGCGTCGCCATTACCGAACCCTTGCGCTGCCACGATTATGGGCGCCTGCGGCCGAGGAACGAGCGAATTGCCAATGCCCCCGCGCATGCGCGACCGTCCGCAATTCCCGACGGCTGCGCGCTGATAGCGCCGGTTTGTCGGCTTTGCCAATCCCATTTCACGATTATTGCCGCGTCGCGATATTTTCGCATATCAGAGCGCCGATGCGGATCGCCCTCCACCAGCCCGATATCGCCGGAAATGTGGGTACCATCTTGCGCCTCGCGGCGTGTTTCGGAGTGGCCGTGGATATCATCGAGCCCTGTGGCTTCCCGTTTTCCTCGCGGGCGCTGAGGCGTGCGGGAATGGATTATGCCGCCGACGCCGAAGTCGCGCGTCATCCGGACTGGACGGCATTCGAGAGCAGGCGCGACGGGCGGATCGTGCTTCTCACAACCGGCGCGGATCTGACCCTGGACAAGGTGCGCTTCAAGCCGCGGGACATCGTGCTGCTGGGATCGGAGGGGGCCGGTGTACCGCCCCACGTCCATGCTGCAGCGGATCTTCGCGTGCGGATTCCGATGCGGCCGGGGTTCCGCTCCTTGAATGTAGCGGTGTCGGCTGGCATCGCGCTCGCCGAAGCGCTTCGACAGACCGGAGGATGGCCCGAATGACATTGCAGCTCGACCCGCAGCAGCGTGCAGCGAGAAGCTGGTTCGAATCGCTACGAGACCGGATCTGTGCGACGTTCGAGGCGATCGAGGCCGAGGCCGGCAGCGATGCGCGTTTCTCCTATGTGGCCTGGAACCGCGACGGCGATGCCGAAGGCAAGGGAGGCGGCGGCGTCCAGGGCCTGATGAAGGGCAAGGTTTTCGAGAAGGTCGGCGTCAATGTCTCGACCGTCGGCGGCGCCTTCGCCCCCGATTTCGCCAGGACCATCCATGGTGCGAGCGAGGAGGCGACCGGCTTCTTCGCGACCGGGATCAGCCTGGTCGCGCATATGGCCAATCCGCATGTTCCGGCCGTGCATATGAACACGCGCTTCCTCTGCACAACCAAGCGCTGGTTCGGCGGCGGCGCCGATCTCAATCCGCCAATCCCCTATGCCGAGGACACCGACGCTTTCCATGCCCGCCTCAAGGCGGCCTGCGACATGCATGACCCCGAACATTATCCGCGCTTCAAGCAATGGGCAGACGAATATTTCTGGATCCCGCACCGCCAGATCCACCGCGGCGTAGGGGGCATCTTCTACGATCATCTCGACTGCGTGGGGCCGGACGGTGACCAGAGGCAGGATTTCGACGCGAATTTCGCTTTTACCCGTGACGTCGGTGAAGCCTTTCTGGACGCCTTCCCGCAGATAGTCCGCCGCCGGATGAACCAGCCGGCGAGCGAGCATGACCGCCGTCGGATGCTCGCCTTTCGCGGCCGCTATGCCGAATTCAACCTCGTCTATGATCGAGGCACCTTGTTCGGTCTCAAGACCGGCGGCAATGTCGACGCGATCCTGATGAGTCTTCCCCCCGTCGCGACCTGGGAGTGACGATCGGTGGTCCTGACCAGGGTCGAAGCGGGCATGGTCGCCACCATCGTCACCTCGCTCGAGATGGTCGAGCGTCCGCGGCCGCGGACGCTTCCCGCCTCGCCGTTCCGGCTGACCCGCTGGAAGATGCCGACCCCGGACAAATATCGCGCGTTGTTCCGTCGCGTCGGCGAACCCTGGCTCTGGTTCTCACGCCTCGTGACGCCCGAGGAGGATCTGGTGGCCATCATCCACCATCCCGATGTCGCGATCCACGCGGTCGAGGATCGTCGAGGTATTGAGATCGGGATGGTGGAGATCGACTTCCGCGTGCCCGGCGAGGCGCTCATCGCCTTTCTCGGCCTCGTCCCGGAACTGACCGGCAAGCGCCATGGCGACTGGCTCATGGCCCAGACACTGGCGCTTGCATGGCGCAAGGACGTGCGGAGGCTATGCGTACATAGCTGTACGCTCGATCATCCGGGGGCGCTCGGCTTCTATCGCCGTCACGGCTTCACAGCGTTCGGCCGCGCGATCGAGACTTTCGCCGACCCGCGCCTCGCCGGCATCCTCGCGCGCGCTAGCGCTCCCCATGTCCCGATATTGGCACCCGGCTGACCGAAGCTTACGCGCTCACCCGGCGGTAGGTGAAGGCGATGAACACCGCCACCGCCGCAGAAAGCAAAGCCGCCAGGCCCGCACCGAAGATCAGTTGCGCCAGAGCGGCCAGTTCGGTGGCGCCAACCGCTCGGCCGACGATGCGACTGAGGGAGCCCAAGACGATCATGTTGACCAGCGCTAGCAGGCTGGCGAGCATCATGCTGAGCAATATGATGGCCGCGAAGCGCAGGAAGTGCCGCCGGCTCAAGGCCCAGGCCCGCCGTACCGCCGCCAGCGGGCGGATATTCTCCACCGCGAGCATCGGCAGCAACAGCAGAAAGCGCGCGACGACGACAGCGGTGACGATGGTGGCGAACGCGCTTAACGCCGGGCTGGCCGACATCGATGCGGCGCCGAGCAGGATTGCGGCGACGACGGTTATGACGATGACGATGCCGAGGAAGACCACAGCCACCAGCAGGGATGCCGCCACCGTCACCGGCAGGCGACGGGCGGCGCCAAGCAGGGCCTCACGAACGCTGATGCGGGGGGTCAGCGCGATGAGGCTGATCGTCAGATTGCCATAGACGACCAGCAGCAGCGCCGGCAGCATCAGCAATGCCTGGGGGCTTGCCGAACCGGGCTGGGGCGTGGTGACGGCGATCGCCGCGGTCGCATAACTTAATAACATCTGCGCCGGAGCTAAGGTCGCGAGCGCGACCGGGACCAGAAGGCCGCTTTCCCTCCGCAGGAAAGCCACGGTCTCCTCCCAGATCATGCTCAGCGAAAGGGAACTCATCGATATCTCACTCCACCTCTAAGGCACCCGCCTACCCCGACCATGGCGGAGAGCGCAATCGCGTCCCTTGCACAGCCTGCGAAATGCACGATATCGCCGATCATCATGAGTGCCGATGCCATCGAGTGGCGAGTTTCGCCTGGGCTTTCTCCCTATCCGGAAACGCTGTCCGCGATGGAGGAGCGGGCTGCTGCGATCCGCGAAGGCACGGCGCGCGAACTCGTCTGGCTGCTCGAGCATCCGCCGCTCTACACCGCCGGCACCAGTGCCGCCGAAGGGGAACTGCTCGCTCCCGACCGTTTTCCGGTGTTCCGCGCCGGCCGCGGCGGCCGATACACCTATCATGGGCCGGGACAGCGCATAGGATATATATTGCTCGATCTCGACAAGCGCGGCCGCGACATCAGGTGTTTCGTCTCCGCCCTTGAGGCATGGCTGATCGCCACGCTGGCCGACTTCGACATCGAGGCGCGCAGCGAACCGGGTCGCATCGGCATCTGGACCGGGCGGGGCACCAGCGAGGCCAAGATCGGGGCGATCGGTGTCCGCGTCCGGCGGTGGGTCAGCTTTCATGGCTTTTCGATCAACGTCGATCCCGACCTGTCTCATTTCTCAGGCATCGTGCCATGCGGGCTTGGCGACTATGCGGTGACAAGCATGGCGAGACTCGGCGCCGCGCCCGCTCTCCCGGCGGTCGACGCCGCGCTCCGGCGGCATTTTCCGGCGATGCTCGAAGGACTTGGCTGCACCCGTCGCTTGAACAGCGCTTGAGTGCACGACTCGCGTGCGGTATCTGCATGCGACGCGATAATGTTCAGGGAGCCAGGCATGCGCCGAACGATCAACTACCTCCTTGCCGCCGGTGCGGCCTTCTCGATCTGCGCGCTGTCCGCGTGCGGCAAGTCCGGCAGCGAAGCCGACACCAATGTCGTCGAGATGAACGCCAGCGATGGCTCGATGAACGACATGACGGTCGTTGAAAGCTCGACGCTGGATCAGGCCGGCACCGCCGCCACCGCCAACGAAGCTGATGAAGCGGGCGCCGGCAACGCGAGCAACGCACAATAGCGAAGGCGCGGTCGGGGGGCGTCGCCATCTGTTCTGGAGAGACTGACGATGATTATGAAGCGATGGCTCGGCGTGACTATGGCCCTGGTCGCCGCGGTCGGTCACGCGGTCCCCGCCTCCGCATATCTCTTCTGGGTTCAGCCAAGCTTCGCCGGCGGCCCTGTGAACGGGGACGAGCCGGGCCTCGGCCTGCCGATGCCCAAGGCCACCCCCGCCGAACTTCGCGCCCATATGCTCTGGAACATGCGGGCCGGCCTGAACGTGGCCGCGCTGCAGTGCCAATTCTCACCAATCCTGATGACGGTCGGAAACTATAACGACCTCTTGGCAAAGAACGCGACCGAGTTGAACGCCGCTTACAAGACGCTTACCGCCTACTTCAAGCGGACCGGCGGCAAGGGATGGCAGAAGGCGCTCGATCAATACACGACCAAGACCTATAATGGCTTCTCGACTATGCATGCTCAGCTTGGGTTTTGCGAAACGGCAAGCGCGATCGGCCGCGATGCGCGCAAGCAGGCGCGCGACCGATTGACCGATCTCGCGATGAACCGCATGCGCGAGTTCCGCAACAGTCTGGTTCCCACTGGGGATATGATCCGCGGGCGCGCGCATGCCTGGATGGCGGTGCGGCTTTTGCCGATGACCAAGGAATGCTGGGACAGAAAGGGCCATCTCAGGCCCGCGTGCATCAATGCCACCCAGCAAGCCAGCAACGAGGATGCCGCTCGGCCGAGTTGAACCGGACCGACCAGCCGAACGCCGCGGCTAGACTCGATCTGCTTCAGATCGAATCGTATCGAGGCTCATTTTTTGTTTGCCGTGATTTCCGAGCCGGCAGATGTTTCCATCTGCCTCGAAATCACTCTATCTGATCCCGATCATCTTGTGCGTCTGTGTCGACAAGCGCCATCGCGGATGCTCGAGCACATAGGCTATCGCTGATTCGCGTGCACTCGCGACGTTAAGCCCGTCCATAGGCTGGAGCAGATGATGTTCGAACTCCCACTGCTCGAACATAGTGGGGTCGATGCCGGGCTGCGGCCAGACCAGCTTGAGCTCATTGCCTTTTCGCAGCACGACCTCGGTCCCCTGCTTGGGGCTGACGCAAATCCAGTCGAGTCCGGCCGGGGCGGGCTGCGTGCCGTTGGTTTCGACAGCGATCTCGAAACCTTTGCGCTTGAGCGCAGCAACCAGATCATCGTCGACCTGAAGCAGCGGTTCGCCGCCGGTCAGGACGATGAAAGGCCGCTCGACATCACCCCAGAGCAGCGCCGCCTTGTCTGCGAGCGCGGCGGCATCGCGATACCGTCCGCCATTGTCGCCGTTGACGCCCACGAAATCCGTATCGCAGAAATTGCAGACGGCATCGTTCCGATCCTCCTCGCGCCCGCTCCACAGATTGCAACCTGCGAAACGCAGAAAGACCGCACGCCGGCCGACCTGCATGCCTTCGCCCTGCAGGGTCAGGAATATCTCCTTTACCGCATAGCTTCCCATCAGGCGTAGACAGTCGGATCAGTCAGGCCCGCCTCCTCAAAGCCCTTCGCGCGGAGCCGGCAGCTGTCGCACAGGCCACAATGGAGCCCCCCGGGCGTGGGATCATAGCATGACCAGCTCTGACCGGCATCGAGCCCGAGGCGCCGGGCTTCGCGAACGATATCGGCCTTCGTCATGTGCTGGAGCGGCGCATGGATAGCAAATCCCTTTCCTTCAACGCCCATGCGCGTCGCAAGGTCCGCAAGATGCCGGAAAGCTTCTATGAATTCCGGCCGACAATCCGGATATCCTGAATAGTCCAACGCATTGACGCCGAGAAATATGTCACGCGCGCCGCTCGCCTCGGCGAAGCCGAGCGCCAGCGACAGGAAGATCGTGTTGCGGGCTGGAACGTAGGTGACGGGTATGCCCGGCTCCACGCCTGCTTTGGGCACCTCAATCTCGTCGGTCAGCGCCGAGCCTCCAAAGGCGCGCAGGTTCAGGGGCAGCGTGACATGGCGATCGACGCCAAGCATCGTCGCCACCCGCGCAGCCGCCTCGAGTTCGACGCGATGCCTTTGATTATAATCGATCGTCAGCGCGGCAAGCCGGAAGCCCCTTTCCCGAGCAAGCGCGCCGGCGACCATCGAATCGAGCCCGCCAGATAACAGCACGATGGCGAGGCCGTGGGAGATATCGGACATGCTGGCGCGCTTAAGCGATTTTGCGGCCGGACGGAAGCCGCCCCTCGGCCGACGAAAGCGGCGAAAAAACGGGCTCCGTTTCGCGCCGCGATCCTATATGCTCCCGGGCGTGGGCCATGGCCGGAAACAAGGAGGGGATCGTTATGACCTATTGCGTCGGGATCATGCTGCGCGCCGGACTGATCATGGTCGCAGATACCCGGACCAACGCCGGCATCGACAATATCTCCACCTACAGGAAGCTCCATGTCCTGGCGGAGACCGAGGACTGCCTCGTCGTCGCCGCGAGCGCGGGAAATCTGTCGGTCACGCAGCTCGTGCTCGGCATGCTCAACGAAGGGCTGCCACCACGCAGCCCCGACGACAGCCCTCGCAAGATCGAGCATATGCCGACGATGTTTCAGGCGGCGCAGCTGGTCGGCGAGGCGGTCATGGCCGCAGGCAGCCAACTCAAGCCGGCGCTTAATGCGGTCGGCGTATCATCCGGCATATCGCTGCTGCTCGGAGGGAGGATCAAGGGTGGGCCGCTGAAGCTTTTCCTGATCTACGACGCGGGCAACTTCATCGAATGCCAGCCGGACAGCCCCTTCTTTCAGATCGGCGCGTGCCATTATGGCAAGCCGATACTCGACCGCGCGATGAATTATGACAGCACGTTGGACGAGGCCGTGAAGGTCGCGCTGCTATCGTTCGATTCGACGATCCGCTCCGATAAGTCGGTGGGCATGCCGTTCGATCTGATGGTGTTTAAGAACGATCCCACCGCCCCGGTCATCAAGCGGCGGATCGAGCGCGATGACGCCTATATGCGCGATCTTTCCGACCGCTGGTCGATGCTGCTCAATGAGTCCCGGGCCGCGATCCCCGATCCGCCGTTCCTCCAGGAGGGCGACGGCACGCAGGCCATCAAGCTGAAAAGCGCCTGATCAAAAAAATGGGCCGCCCGAGAGCGGCCCAGTAGGCTCGAAAGCCTGCTAAGGGAGGAAAATGTGCCAAGGGAGGCACGGCTTCTGATTAATCCGAGGGTTCTAAACAGCAGATTAACCGGCCGAAGGCCATGCTCGTCGGTTTGATTCGACTTTAGGCGGATTTCTCAAACAGGGGTTCTCCGCGGGCGATCGGGGGCTTGGGTCTGATGAGCCTGATGAGGTATCTCTCATGCTGCTCGAACCAGCAGGTCGATGATCCCCTCCGAGTGCTTCCCCGCGTGCATATCCGCCGATAGCAAATCTCCTGCGCCGAAGGCATCGCAAGACAATTCGGAAGGCCATACGCCGCCGGTTCACCCGTGGTAGTTTCCAGGAAAAAGTGACCAGATTCGCCTCTCTGAGGCCTGCCCGCTTTCTCCCAACCAAAAACTGGTGAGTTTTTTCGACTATCCAGGTCCAAGGCAGATCGTAAGATTCCGGCGATAATCGCTGGTCCTTGGCACAATAATCGCTGGTCCTTGGCACAGCAGACGGGGAGAGAGCATGGACCCTCTTGGCAGAAAGTACCGATCGTCACCGGCGTGCCCAGGCTTTGGGTGCAAGTATCGCTAGGGACGTGGTTGCCGAAGACGCCAGGGTGATCGTCGCCGATGTTCAGGATCAGGCCGGCGCGGCCTTTGCCCGCGAACTTGGAAGCTCTAACCAGTTCGTCCATCTCAGCCTGACCTATGTGGCAGCCGGGAGGTTGCCGTTCGTCGGACCGAAGCCTGCTTCGGCGTTGTCTCGGCCCTGGTGAATAATGCCGTGAAATAGGGACAATCGTTCGACGAGTTGATCGAGTAGCAAACTGCAAGATCAGCCAGCGAGACGGTACGCCTTGATTTAGTATTGTTGGAGGAGTGGGAAAAGTTCCTTGCGATGTGCGTCCCCCTTGCAGAGCCCGACTCTGCACAGGGGAGTTAGGGCCGGTCGCCCAAGTACCGGTACCACTAGGCGTAGATTCATCGCAGGGGCTGCCCGCAATAAAGGGAGGCTTTGATGAATATTCGGACAACCGCCAGTTCTATTGCGCTGATCGCGTCGATGACGATCTTCGGCGCAACCGCCCACGCACAGGGCGATGCCGCCGCGCAGCCCCAGGGTGCTACCGACGCGCAAAGTGGTGCCGGTCTGGATGAGATCGTGGTGACGGCGCAGCGCCGTTCCGAAAAGCTGCAGGACGTGCCGGCGACGATCACGGCCGTATCCGCCGCGAATCTGGAGCAGGCGGGCGTAAAGTCGGTCCGTGATCTTCAGACCCTCGTGTCCGGTCTTACCTTCGGCGGTACCGGAAACCTTTCCGCGCCCGCTATCCGGGGTGTTTCCTCGACAGTCACTGTCGCCGGCACCGAGAATGGCAACGCATTCTACATCGACGGCGTATACCAGGCGGAGCAGGTTCTGCTGAACGCCGATCTGCCGGACGTGGATCGGGTGGAGGTGCTGAAGGGCCCGCAGGGTACTCTGTTCGGCCGCAACGCGATCGGCGGCGCGATTCTCCTGTACACCCGGAAGCCGAGCTTCACGCCCACGATGAGCATATCGCTGGATGCGGGCGCCTACACCGGGTCCGGGTCCAGCCGGTCGGCCGCGCACATATCGGCGAAAGCCTATGTCAGCGGACCGCTTGTCCCCGATCTGGTGGCCGCCAGCATTTCCGGCGGCGTGAACTATACGCCCGGGTTCGAGACCAGGGAGTCGACGGGCCAGAGGATCGGCGAGATCAAGCGGACCAACATCCGCGGCAAGCTCCTCTTCACGCCCACCTCAAACGCGGAAGCAACGTTGGAGGGCCATTATGTGGACAACAACACGCCGGGTGAACTTTTGGGAACGCCGTTCCGTGGCTTGAGCGCCGCCAACGTCTATCCAGGCTCGGTCATACCCACCAAGCCCTGGCATAGCGAGTTCAACGAGGATCTGACGTTAAGCCCCTTGTCGGTCAGGCTGCGCAACTACGGCGCGAGCGCCACCGTAAAGCTCGACTTCGACCTGGGCCGGCTGACGTCGATCACGGCCTATGCGAAGACGAAGAATGCCCAGTCGGACTCGATCCATAATGCGCTTGGTACCATACCGTGCCTTCTCAACTTCGCCTGCATCGGTTTCATTTACAAGATCAACCAACGTAACATCATGGAAGATCTAAACTTCTCCACGCGCGATTTCGGGATATTCAGCGCGACGCTCGGCGCCTTCTACTTCAACAGCAAGGCCCACACGCTCAATTTCACCGGCGGACCGCTGCAGGCGCTCATTCCGATCTTCCCGCTGACGACGCAGGACAATTTGGTCCAGACCAAGGCTTATGCCGTTTATGGCGAGGTCACCGTGAAGCCGACCGATCGCCTCAGCATCATTGGCGGCGTGCGGCAGAGCCACGAGCGCAAGAATGATTCGTCGGTCATTCCGGTAACGCCATCGATCCAGAAGTCGTTCAACGCCACGACCCCGCGCTTCTCCGTGAAGTACGATGTGACGGATGATCTGAACGTCTACGCGACCTACTCGGTCGGCTATAAGAGCGGGTTGAGCGGCGTCACCAACCCGGCCTCGATCCCGCCCTTCGCTGCGGTCGCCCCCGAACGGCTGAACGCGATGGAAGTCGGAATTAAATATGCGTCGAGGAACCTGACCGCCAACCTGTCCGGCTTCTACTACGACTATAAGAATAAGCAGGAATCGGTGAACCGCGGCGCCGGCGGCGAGGTCGTGGTCCAGAATACCGGCCCGGTACGGATGTACGGTCTGGATTTTGACGCCAATGCTCGTCTCACGTCCGAGTTCAGCGTGCGTGGCGGCTTGACCTGGATTCCCAAGGCGAAATATCGCGACTTCCCGGGCGCGGTGGGAACATCCACGGCACAGGTTCCGTTCACTTCGCCGGGCGTTTGCGCGACGGGCGGGTGCGGCCAATTCATTCCGGCGACGATCGACGCGACCGGAAGGCGGCTCCTTCGTGCGCCGAAGCTGTCGGCGAACGGTACGGTCAGCTTCGACAACGGCACCCTCGATGCCAGCGCGACAGTGTCCTACTCGACCAGGGTCGAGCATGACATTCTGGGCATCATGCCCCAGCCGGCCTATGCGTTGCTCTCCGCGCAGGCGGGCTACAAGTTCGATCGCTTCCGGATCGGCGTTTACGGGCGCAACCTGACCAACAAGGCGGTGATCCTCAGCAACCTCACCTCGATCAGCGGCTTCATCGCTCAATATACCCCGCCCCGGGAAGTGGGGATCAGCCTCAACTACTCGATGTAATTCCCGTCCGACGAAAAACTCTCTGGTCCGGAGAAACCGATGAGCTCCGCCGGAGCAAATGCATGATGTGGCGCCGGCTGGTGACGGGTACGCGAGGGCATTGCCTCGCCACCGAAGCCAGCCGGTCCGTTCGGAGTCGTCGGCGCGATCGCAGCGGATATCCGTCGGGCACATAACGGCTCGAGCCACGCGACTTTTCAGCCGGCCAAGCTCCGGGATGCACCTCCTATTCGAGAAATCCGGGTAAGGACGATCGAGCGTTCGGCCGGACCGCCCGGCGTTCAGCGCGGTTTGGCCGCCACCTGGGTGCACCCGCCCAACCGCCGCGCGGTCACGGCATAGTCGAACGGCGCGTTGCGCGAAATGCCCTGGGTACGGATCGTCGCAACGCGAGGGGTGTCGACGCGGATCGTGGTGCGCCCCCATCCCGCCTTCTGGCAACTATATTGAACCGTCGAGCTGCGCGGCTGGTCTGCGATCACGAATCGCGAACAATTAGGCTGATCATGCTCGATTTCGACGAGATCCAGCGGATCGCTCAGGCAGAAGGTTCTTGCAGGCCTGCCCTGCACCTCGAGCTGCCACATGCCCGCCTCGAGCTGGTTGAGCGCGGCAAGGCCCATCGAAGCCGGCCGCGCCTGCTGCTGCTGCGCCGCCGGAACCGCGCCCGCCGCGCCGGCAAGCAACAATGCACCCGCTACAACATACCGCATCTTTTCCAGCCTCGCCGACTCGACCGCCCGTCCCGGGCGACATCGTGCAATCGAGCAGATTCGAGATAGGGATGAAGTGATAAATGTCACGTAAAGGGAAATAAAGGCCCGGGCCCGTGCGAACCACGGCTCCGCCCCGTTCAGATCGAGGCGAGGGCGAACGAGAAGCGCCGGGCGCAGAACTCGCAGTCGACATGAATGTCCCCCGCCGGATCGGCCATTTCGATGCGCTCGTCGGGCGGAAAACGGCCGATCACCTTGCGGATGTGATCGGGATCGCACCGGCATCCGCGCGACAAGGATACGGCCGGGAAAGTCCGCACATCTTCCTCGTTGAACAGCCGCCACAGCAGGCGATCGAGCGGCAGGCCGGGATCGCTCAGCTCCTCGGCGGTGACGGTGACGGCAAGTGCGCGGACATGATCCCATTCCGGATGATCGAGCCGCGTATGGATGCGATCACGTCCCTCCTCGCCCTCTGGAAGATGCTGGAGGAGGAACCCGCCGGCAAGACAATGTCCACTGGCAGAACAGCTGCTCGCGAGCCGGACGAGGCTCGGCAATTGCTCCGACTGGCTGAAATAGGCTTCTGCGGCCTCCGCCAGCGATCCGCCCTCGAGCGGAACGATGCCTTGATAGCGCTCGCCGCTCACTGCCTGATCGAAGGTGATCGCGAGATAGCCCTTTCCGAACAGCGCAAATAAAGACGCATCGGCAGGCAAGGCCGCGACGCGTTCGGCATCATGGCGAATATAGCCACGCATCTCGCCGGCCCTATAGTCGGCGACGAGCAATTCGACTGCGCCGCCTTCGGCCTGCGCCTGCAGCGTAAGTTGCCCCTCGTCATGCTTGAGAGTCGAGCCGAGCAGCGCAGCGAGGATCAGTGCCTCGGCGAGCAGGTTTTCGATCACCGGCGGGTATCCGTGCGCGGAGAGAATAGTGTCGAGCGTCGGCCCGAGGCGGACCAACCGTCCGCGCGCGTGCCGGGCGGGAATGGTGAAGCCAAGCGCCGTGTCGGTGATGATATGGGAGGTCATGAGCCCTTCAAGTCGGAACGCCCGGCGTGGATTTCAAGCCGACCTAATCCAGCTTCCCCAGGCACCAGAGCAGCACCGCCTTCTGGACGTGCAGGCGGTTCTCGGCTTCGTCCCAGATCAGCGATTGTGGACCGTCCATCACCGCATCGACCACCTCTTCGCCTCGATGCGCGGGCAAGCAATGCAGGAAGACTGCTCCTTCGGCGGCTTTCGCCATCAAGGCCTCATTGACCTGGAAGGGCATCATCGCGCGGAGCTTTGCCTCGGCATGCGCCTGTCCCATCGAAATCCAGGTGTCGGTGACCACGATGTCGGCACCGCCGACAGCTTCGGCCGGATCACGCGAAAGGGCGATGTTGCCGCCGCGCCCCCGCGCGTCCGCGATCACGCCTTCGTGCGGATCATAGCCTTCGGGGCAACCGATCCGTACCGCGAAGTCCAGCAGGCTCCCCGCCTCGACGATCGAGTGAAGAACATTGTTGCCGTCGCCGAGCCAGGCCCATTGCAGCCCTTCGAGCACGCCTCTGTGCTCCAGAACGGTCAGCAGATCGGCCATGATCTGGCAGGGATGCGAATGATCAGTCAGCCCATTGATTACCGGCACCGTCGCATGTTCGGCCATCTGGACGATCTTGGCGTGATCGTCGGTACGGATCATGATCGCGTCGACATAGCGGCTGAGCACGCGCGCAGTATCGGCGATCGTCTCGCCACGGCCGAGCTGCATGCTGCCGGCGTCCATCACGATCGTGGTGCCGCCGAGTTGGCGCATCGCCATGTCGAACGAAACGCGCGTACGTGTCGAATTTTTTTCGAAGATCATCGCCAGCGTGTAGCCGGCGAGCGGGGCGTCCCGATCGGTCGCGCCCTTCGGGAGGCCGGCCCTGGCGAGCTTCCTGTCGCGCGCGGCCTCGAGCATTGTCCACAGCCCGGCCTTTCCCGGGCCAACCAGATCGAGGAAGTGGCGCGTCATGCTGCAGACGCCATATAGCTGTGCGCCGCCGCCGAAAGCTTTCCGACACACTCGGCGATGTGGCTTTCGTCGATTACGAGCGGCGGCAGCAGCCGCACGACATTCTCGCCGGCCGCCACCGTCAACAGACCGTGCTCGTCCCGCAAATGACCGACGAACGCACGCGCATCGACCGCCTCCTTGAGCTTGACGCCCACCATGAGGCCCAGGCCACGAACGCCGTCGAACACCGCGTCGTGGTTCGGGATCAGCTGCTCGATCGCCTGGCGAAGCCGATCGCCCATCACCCTGACATGGCCGAGGAATTCATCGTTGACCGCTATCGCGAACACTGCCTCGCCGGCCGCCATCGCCAACGGGTTGCCGCCATAGGTCGATCCGTGCGTGCCGAAGACCATGCCCTTCGCCGCCCGCTCGGTCGCGAGGCAAGCACCCAGCGGAAAGCCGCCACCGATTCCCTTGGCCACCGCCATGATGTCCGGGGTGATGCCATATTGTTCATGCGCGAAAAAGGTGCCGGTCCGGCAATAGCCGCACTGAACCTCGTCAAGGATCAGCAACAGCCCCTGCTCGTCGCAAATCCGGCGCAGTCCCATCAGGAACTCGGGCGTGGCGGGCGTCATGCCGCCTTCACCCTGCACCGGCTCGACCAGAAAGCCGGCAGTGGTTTCATCGACCGCGGCACGCGCCGCCTCCAGGTCGTTGAACGGCACGACCTCGAAGCCCGGCAGGAGCGGTTCGAAGCCATCGCGCATCTTGGGCTGGTTGGTGGCGGAGATCGTTCCGAGCGTGCGGCCATGAAAGGCGTTGGAGAAGCTGATGATCTTGAACCGCTCGGCCTTGCCCTCGACATGGAAATAGCGCCGGGCGGTCTTGATCGCGCATTCGACCGCCTCTGCGCCCGAATTGGTGAAGAACACCGTGTCGGCGAAGGTCTTGTCGACCAGCTTCTGCGCGAAGGCTTCGCCTTGCGGGCTGCCATATAGGTTCGACACGTGCATCAGCGTCGCCGCCTGGTCGGCGATCGCCTTGACCAGCGCCGGATGGCCGTGCCCCAGAATGTTGACGGCGATGCCACTGGCGAAATCGAGATAGCGTTCGCCATGTTCACCGATCAGATAGCAGCCTTCGCCTCGCACCGGACGCACGCCGCACCGCGGATAGACCGGCATGAGCGGGGTGATGGCCATGGCGACGACTCCCTTTTCCTTTCGAAGGATTGTGTTCGGCTCCGAAACGCAAACAGGCGACCGTCCGGCCGCCTGTCGGAGCGCGCATATAGTGGCGCAGCCCCGATCGCGTCAAACGCTTCGTCGCATCGCGCTGGAACCGGCCGCTATGCCTCGCTAAAAGCCGCTATATTCCTGGGGATTCGTTGCGGGTACGATCAAGTGATGCGCTGTGCATTGCTCCTTTCGGGCATCCTTGCCTCGCCGGTCGCGGCCGACCCGCTGACGCTGGTGCCGCGCCTCGACACCGAGCTGCGATACGAACAATATGTCGCGGATCGCTTGCTGGGCGAGGCCGACGCCGTCCAGTTGCGCGCCTTGCCTGGCGTCACGCTGTCGGCCGGTCCGTGGTCGCTCGGCGCGCGCAGCAACGCAGCGATCAGGATCGTCGGTCGTGACCGCGCGACCGCGCCGCGCGCGCCCGAGGCCATCGGGCTCGACGAGTTCATGCTCCGCTATACCGGCCTTCCCCATATGATGATCAGCGTCGGCCGTCAGCGGCTCGGCATGGCCGGCGCAGCGCTGACCGGCGACCGCGATGGCGCCCAGACTTTCGATGCGGCGCGGATCAGATGGTCGGGCCTGCGCGGGCTCTCCGCCGATCTCGCCTTCGCCTGGGCCAGCAGCAGCATGTGGGCCGAAGCCGCCCGGCCCGTTCCGACCGTCCTTCCCGGCGACAGCGTCTTCGCCGAGTTGAACTGGACCAGCCGGCTGGGCACGCTGAGCGGCTATGCCTATCAGGTGGACCAGCGGCCGGAGCGGAGTGGTCAGTTCCGTCTGCTCAACCAGGTCTTCGGCACGCGCTTCCGCGGATCAAGTCAGGTCGATGAGGTCCGGCTTGCCTATTCCCTAAGCTATGTGAGGCAGTTGGGTTCGGTCGCTAATCTTGCGAGCGGTGCGCCCACCTATTGGCAGATCGGAAACAATCTGGATCTCGGCGACCTGACCGCGACCCGCACCAGCTATCGGCGGTTCGCGGCCAATGGCATAACCGCGCTCAACGGCGATACGATGAACCTGGCGACCAGCGCCAATATCGGCCGGCTGACCGTGGGGGCCGCATATAGCGACTTCCGGCCCCTGCCCGACGCCGGCGCCACTATCCGCGACCTCCGCCTGTCGCTCGGACTGACCTTCTGACCGCACCGGACCTTGCTCATCCGATATCAGGCACGCCGTGCCCGGATCGGCGGAGCGCACCCGCCTCTCGCCCGTTGCTCCACGACATTAGGGAGAGCGACGATGGAAAAACCGCATTTTGCACCCGGACATGATCGCGACGACGCCGATCTTCACGACGAGCCGCCGGCGCCTTCGCAATCCGGAAGCGGCGGAGCCGGGCTGAGCGCCGACATCGGCAGCCGCGACGAATTGAAGACGGCCCGCGGCGCGGCACCCAGCCGCACACGCGCGACCAAGGGCGACAAGGTGCAGCCGCGCATCCCCACACGCGCCGATCATGACGGTGCGAACGGGTGATGGCGCTACCCGCATCGCGCCGATCCGGCGATCGGTCGGGCGGCTGCCTGTGTGGCGCCATACGCTATCGCCTGCTCAGCGAGCCGACCGATGCCGGCTATTGCCACTGCCGGATGTGCCAGCTCGCAAGCGGCGCGCCGGTCGTGGCGTTCGCCACCGTGCCGCGCGCCGATTATCTGCTCGAACGGGGGGAGCCGGCGCGGCGGAGGTCTTCGCAGGTGGGCGAGCGCTGGTTCTGCTCCGACTGCGGCTCCCCAATGGCGATGGTCGTCAGCCACGCGCCGGGCACGATCGACTTCACCCTGGCGACGCTCGACGACTGCCTCGATCTGCCGCCTAGCTTCCATATCTGGCGCCAAAGCCGGATCGGCTGGTTCGATACGATCGACGCCCTGCCCCGGCACGAGCGGTCACGCCCGCAGACGATGGCGGTGCGCCCAGAACTGGCGAAGGCCGAGCCGATCCGCGCCTGACCGCCCTACCCGCAAGGCTGATTTCCTTGCCGCGCCGCCCGCACATCGCTAAGGGCCGCCGGTCATGCATTATGTCAGCACCAGGGGCGAGGCGCCCCGCCTCGGATTCGAAGACGTAACGCTCGCCGGACTCGCGTCCGACGGCGGGCTCTATGTGCCCGAAAGCTGGCCGAGCTTGAGCCGGGACGAGATTGCGGCCTTGCGGGGGCTGTCCTACGTCGACACCGCGGTTGCGGTGATGCGACCGTTCGTGGCTGGCGCGCTCGACGATGCGGCGCTCAGGGCGCTGTGCGAGGCCGCCTATGGCCGGTTCGCCCATGCGGCGGTCGTCCCGCTCAAGCAGCTCGATCATCGCCAGTGGCTCCTCGAGCTGTTCCACGGGCCGACCCTGGCCTTCAAGGACGTCGCGCTGCAACTGCTCGGCCTTCTGTTCGAACGCTTCCTGTCGAACCGCGACACGCACCTCACCGTGATCGGCGCGACCAGCGGCGATACCGGATCGGCGGCGATCGACGCGCTGGCCGGGCGCGCGAAGGTCGATATCTTCATGCTTCACCCGAAGGGCCGGGTGTCGGACGTCCAGCGGCGGCAAATGACCACCGTGCTCGCTCCCAATGTCCATAATATCGCAATCGAGGGCAGCTTCGACGACGCGCAGGCGCTGGTGAAGGCGATGTTCGCCGACGCCAGCTTCGCCAGCCGCTTCAATCTTTCCGCGGTGAATTCGATCAACTGGGCGCGGCTGATGGCGCAGATCGTCTATTATTTCTATGCGGGCGTGCAGCTCGGTGCCCCGGACAGGCCCATCGCCTTCTCGGTACCGACCGGCAATTTCGGCGACGTCTTCGCCGGCTATGTCGCATCGCGCATGGGCCTGCCGGTCGCCAGGCTGATCGTCGCCACCAACGTCAACGACATCCTCCACCGTGCCCTTTCGGCGGGCGATTATTCGGTCGGCACCGTCACGCCGACCGCCGCCCCCTCGATGGACATCCAGGTCAGCTCGAATTTCGAACGGCTGCTGTTCGATCTGCACGGTCGCGACGGCAGTGCACTCGCCTCATCGATGCGAGGCTTCGAGGCGAACCGGCGGTTCAATCTGCCGCAGCCGATGCGCGACGAGGCCGCTGCCCTTTTCACCAGCGCGCGGATCGACGCCGATCGCATGCAGATGGCGATGCGCTGGGCCTATGACAGGGCAAACGAGATGGTCGATCCGCACAGCGCGATCGGCCTCGCCGCCGCGCAGGACATCGATCTCGATCCGGCGATCCCGATCGTCACCCTGGCTACCGCGCATCCCGCCAAATTCCGCGATGCGGTCGAGCGCGCGACGGGCATCAGGCCAGCGCTGCCCACGCGGATCGGCCAGCTGTTCGAGCGCGAGGAGCGCTGCGTCACGCTGCCGGCCGAGATCGGCGCGATCGAGGGCTTCGTCGCCGAGCAGGTCGCGGCGGCGGTCTAGGTCGAGCGATGTCGCGTCCGCAAATCCATCGGCTGGCGAACGGCTTCACCATCGCCGCCGAGCCGATGGGCTGGGTCGACACGCTCGCCATCAGCCTGCATGTCGATTGTGGCGCGCGGCATGAGGACGCCCGTACGAACGGCCTCGCCCATCTGTTCGAGCATATGGTGTTCAAGGGCGCCGGGGGACGCAATGCGCGCCAGATTTCCGAAGCGGTGGAGAATGTCGGCGGCTATCTGAACGCCTTCACCTCGCGCGACCAGACGGTTTTCCAGGCGCGATTGCTCTCCGAGAATCTCGACCTCGGGGTCGAGCTCATCGCCGATCTGGTTCGAAAGCCGCATTTCGACCGCGAGGATCTCGCCCGCGAGAAGGATGTCGTCCTGCAAGAGCTCGGCGAGGCGCGGGACCTGCCCGACGACATCATCAACGATCATTTCCATTCGACCGCCTGGCCAGGCCAGGCTTTCGGCCGCCCGGTGCTGGGCGACGAGGCGAGCATCGCCGCCATCACGGTCGACGATTTCCATAGCTGGACGCGGCTGCATTACCGGCCGGAATCGGTGGTACTCGCCGCTGCGGGACGGATCGACTTCGATCGTCTCGTCTCTCTTGCCGAGGCCCGCTTCGGCGACATGAAGCCGGCGCCTCGCCCGGTGCCCGAGGCGGCTGTCTATGAGGGCGGCCGTTTCGTCGAGCGACGCCGGCTGGAATCGGCCCACATCCTGTTCGGCTATGAGGGCGTCAGCTATTATCATGACGACTATTATCCGCTGATGCTGTTCAGCCAGGCGGCGGGCGAAGGCAGCTCGTCCCGGCTGTTCCAGGCGGTTCGCGAAGAGCGCGGCCTCGCTTATTCGGTGTCGAGCGCGGTCGCGGCGTGGCGCGACACCGGCATGCTCAGCGTCTATCTGGCGACCGCCCGGCGCGAGGCCCAGCACGCGACCGATCTATGTCGCGAACTGCTCCACCAGACCGCCGCAAACTTCGGCGCAGAGGAACTCGCACGCGCCAAGGCGCAGATCCGCGCGACGATCCTGATGGCGCTCGAATCGGTCCAGGGCCGCGCCGATCGGCTCGGCTTCCAGATGCTGGCCCATGGCAAGTCGTTGGACCCGGCCGAGATCGTCGCCAGGGTCGAAGCGTGCACGCTCGACCAGGTCCGCGCGGTCGCGACGCGTGTGCTGGCCGGCCGCGAGACCCTGGCGACGGTCGGCCCGGCGCTCAAGGCGGCGGCGTGACGCCTTTTTCGACGATCGCCGTCCACCGCGAAGCTCCCGCCTGCACTGAACCGGCCATGTGGGAGCACGTGCGCTGACCGACCTCCTCACCCTCGTCACCGAGCCCTGGGCCGATTACGGCCTTGTCGATTCCGGCCATGGCCGCAAGCTCGAACGCTATGGCCGCTTCCGCTTCATCCGCCCCGAGCCGCAAGCGATGTGGGCGCCGGCCTTGACCAATTGGGAGGCCGATGGCGACTTCATCGGCGCATCGGACGAGGACGGCGGCGGCCAGTGGCATCTGTCGCGCGACGTGCCGCGCGGCGGCTGGCACCTGCGTTGGGAAGAGGTGCGCTTCACCGCGCAAAACACCCCTTTCCGCCATCTCGCCTTCTTCCCCGACATGGCGCCGCAATGGGAATGGATGCGCGCGCGCACCGATGAGGGCGACGAGGTGATGAACCTGTTCGGCTATACCGGCGTCGGCACGCTGGCGCTGGCGGCGAGGGGCGCGAGGCTCACCCATGTCGATGCGTCCAAGAAGTCGGTCGAGGCGGCCAAGGCCAATGCCTTTCTGAGCGACATGGCCGATTGCCCGATCCGCTGGATGGTCGACGATGCCGCCAAGTTCACCGCGCGCGAGGTGCGCCGCGGCCGCCGCTATGACGGCATCTTCCTCGACCCCCCGAAATTCGGCCGCGGTCCCAATGGCGAGACGTGGAAACTCGAGGAGGGCCTGCCCGGCCTGATCGCCGACTGCCGCGCGCTGCTCGACGAAAAGTCGAAATTCCTCGTCCTCACCGTCTACGCGATCCGCATGTCCGCCCTCGCGATCGGCGAGCTATTGCGGCAGGCGATGGCCGGCCTCGGCGGCGCGGTGGATGTCGGCGAGATGGCGGTGCGCGAAGAGGCACGCGACCTGCTGCTGCCAACCGCTATCTTCGCGCGGTGGCGGCGGGATTGATACCCGGCCAAGGCTGTTGACATAGGTTGCGATAAAGAAGCTGATACGTCATGCGGTCGACGCTGGCCATCATGGCGGGAGGATGGCTTCTGGTCATCCACATGCTGCTTCTGGCAGCCAGCGATCCTGTAATCCGCCACTTTCACTATTCGCCTGCACATTGGCCGGCCGGCGCCAAGCCGCAACGCATAGTGCTGCTGACCGACATACATGTTTCGGGCCCGGACATGCCGCCGAGACGGCTGGAAACAATAGTCCGGACAATCAATCGACTGCGACCGGACATCATTCTGCTCGGTGGCGACTTTGTCAGCGCGAGCAAGCTGAGCACGCGGCGATATGACATCCCGACCGCTCTCCGACCGCTCGGCTTGTTGCGCGCACCATCGGCAATCGTGGCCGTACTAGGCAATCACGATCACTGGTCTGATGCAGCCGCAATCCGCGAGGAACTTAGCTTTCTGTAGGACTCCTTCTCGTAACAATTTTTCCCAGTAGGATCGCGGTTCATCATTCGCTCCGCGATCCCGGACACCTGGTATCCATTGCGAATATCGAATGACGCCATCTTCATCCGGTTGATGGCCCATTTTCGCTTTCTCTGCCCCGTGAAGAAGGGGGTTTCGGCGACGGCGACTTCCATGAAATCATCCTCCGCGTCGCAAACCGCACAAATGCTCAGCTCCGATAATTTATGAGCTAATGGCCTACTCAGGCTCGATCGAGGTGAAAGAGCCCAGGCTCATATAATGCTCATGATCCGGAGCGGGGCCAGGCGCTGATCGACCAAAGAAACGGTCATAATCCTCGTCGGTCGGCCCTTGAGCGGCCGCAGCGACGGCGGCTATCATGTTTCCGACTGCAGCGACCGCGCGCTTGACCTGCTCGCGTGCATCGATGCGCTTGCGCCACTTCAGAATATGCGGGTGGTCGTTCTCGTCAAAGCCATGGCGTTTCAAATATCCGGCCCACGGATACATGGCGATGTCGGCGATCGAATAAGCGCCTCCCCCAAGCCAGGGGACCTGACGAAGGCGATCATCGAAATCGCGATACACCCGGCCGGCCTGATCCTTGTAACGGCGCCCACCATAAGAATCGCTCTGGCTGGCAACGAACTGAAAATGATTGTGCTGCCCAAGCATGGGGCCCGCATAAGCGGCCTGCGCGAACAACCATTTCAGCACCTCCCAGCGCTCAGGGCCGCGGGACGGCAAAAGATGTGCGCCATATGTCTCCGCCAGATAGATGAGAATGGCGCCCGACTCGAATATTGTCAGCGATGTTCCGCTCGCATCATCGGTAATGACAGGGACCTTGCCGATCGGATTGAGCCGCAAGAACTCAGGAGCCTGACCTTGTCCGCGCATGACGTCGACATGGTGAAAGCGATAGGGCTGGCCAATCTCCTCCAGCATGATCAGTATCTTGAGAACGTTCGGGCTGCCCATCCCATAGAGCTCGATCATCAGACATGTCCTCCCAATGTCAGTCTACAAATTCAGACCACCGCCAAAGCGTCCGAACCCACCAAAAACCTAAACGAATCAGCAGCTAATCCAGAAGCGCCTCGATCGCCTCCGCCATCGCCACGTCGCGGTGCGAAAGGCCGCCCGCGTCGTGGGTGGTCAGCAGGATGTCGACGCGGTTCCAGACGTTCGACCATTCGGGATGATGGTCGTGCTTTTCGGCATAGAGCGCGACGCGCGTCATGAAGGCGAATGCAGCGGAGAAGTCGGCGAAGGTGAAGCGGCGGCTGATCGCGTCGCGCGCCTCGTCATAATCCCAGTCGGGCAGCGCATCGAGCGCGTCGACGCGCTCCTCGTCGGTCAGGGCTTCGATCGCCATGCTGTAATCCTCTCGCTGGCGTGAACGGTTCGTCGCCTTTATGTCGGCCCAGAATGAGCGAAGGTCAAACCATGGCGCCCGGCGCGGAGCGGATCGAGGCGATCGCGCGCGCGACGATCGCCAAGCTGCCGGCCGAGTTCGCACGCCATCTCGGCGATATCGTCCTCAGGGTCGAGGAACTCGCCGACGATGCGACGCTCGACGAGATGGGGATCGAGAGCCCGTTCGAGCTGACCGGCCTCTATACCGGGCTGCCGGTCGGCGCGAAGTCGGTCGATCATTCGGGGACGATGCCCGACATGATCCACCTCTATCGCCGCGCGATCCTCGACGAATGGGTCGAGACCGGCGTCAGCCTCGAGGCGTTGGTCGCACATGTCGTCATCCATGAGATCGGCCATCATTTCGGCCTTTCGGACGCGGACATGCACGCGCTCGAGGAACTGGCCGGCTGATGGCCGCACGGCTGGCGTTCGAGCGGGTCGCCTGCATCCGGGGTGATCGGCTGCTGTTCGAGGATCTGAGTTTCGCGCTGGAGAGCGGACAAGCGGCGCTGCTGACCGGCCCGAACGGATCGGGCAAGTCGAGCCTGATCCGGCTCGCCGCCGGATTGCTGCGCGCGGCGGCGGGCAAGATCATATGTGAGGGCGGCATCGCGCTGACCGCCGAGAGCGCGGCGCTGGATGCGCGCCTGCCGCTGGTCGAAGCGCTGCGCTTCTGGGCACGGCTCGACGGCGTCGGCCGCGAGGCGATCGACGCCGCGCTCGACGCGATGGCGATCACCAGCCTTGCCGAGGTGCCGGTCCACATGCTCTCGACCGGCCAGCGGCGCCGCGCCGCACTTGCCCGCGTCATTGCCGGGCGTCGGCCGATCTGGCTGCTCGACGAACCCGGCAACGGCCTCGACGCCGCCTCGCTCGACCGGCTGGGCGCCGCGATCGCGGCGCACCGCGCAGGCGGCGGGATCGCGCTGGTCGCGACGCACCAGCCGCTGGCTCTGCCCGACGCAGTCGCGATCGACCTCGGAGCGCGGGCATGAGCGCCTGGGCCGCGATCGTCACGCGCGACCTGCGCGCCGCCTGGCGCGGCGGCGGCGCGCTGCTGCCGCTGGTCTTCTTCCTGCTGATCGCCACGCTCTTCCCCTTCGCGGTCGGGCCGGACGGGCCGGTGCTCGCGCGGGTCGGCGGCGGGGCATTGTGGATGGCGGCACTGCTCGCCGCGCTGCTGCCCATCGACCGGCTGATCGCGCCCGATGCCGACAATGGCGTGCTCGATCAATATGCGGTGCGCGGGCTGTCCGACGAGGGGATCGCCGCCGCGAAGATGCTTGCCCATTGGCTGGGCTTCGGCCCGCCGCTGCTGATCGCCACCCTGCCCGCCGCGGCACTTCTCAAGCTCGATGGCGACGCGCTGCTGCAACTGCTGCTGAGCCTCGCGATCGGCACCCCGGCGCTCGCCGCACTCGGCGTCCTCACCAGCGCGCTGACGCTCGGCCTGCGCGGCGCGGGCGCGCTCGCCGGGCTCGTCATGCTGCCGCTCGCGGTGCCGCTGCTGATCTTCGGCGCCGGCGCGCTCGGGGGTCAGGACATGGGCGCGATCAAGCTGCTCGCGGCCGCCGCGCTGCTGCTGACCGCGCTGACCCCGTTCGCGGCGGGCGCCGCGCTCCGGGCCGCGCGGGAATAGGATGCGAGACGTCACCCCAGCGCAGGCTGGGGTCTCGGGAGACCTGGACGCCACTTCATCGCCTGAGATGCCAGCCTACGCTGGCATGACGGTTATCGCTACTCCATCTGGGTCAGCACGAAGGCGAAGGCCTCCGCGTCCTCGTGCAGCGACTCGTAGCGCCCCGATTTGCCGCCATGGCCCGCACCCATGTTGATCTTGAGCAGCAAGAGATTGTCGTCGGTCTTGGTCGCGCGCAGCTTCGCGGCCCATTTGGCCGGCTCCCAATATGTGACCCGCGGATCGTTGAGCCCGCCGGTGATCAGCATCGGCGGATAGGCCTGGGCCACGACATTGTCATAGGGGCTATAGCTGCGGATCAGCTCGAACGCCGCCTTGTCGGTGATCGGATTGCCCCATTCGGGCCATTCGCCCGGCGTCAGCGGCAGGCTTTCGTCGAGCATCGTGTTGAGCACGTCGACGAAGGGCACATCGGCGACGACCGCGCCCCATAGCGCGGGATCGGTATTGGCGACGACGCCCATCAGCTCGCCGCCCGCCGAACCGCCGTTGATCGCGATCCGCCCGGCGCTGGCGAAGCCCGCCGCGATCAGCCCGCGCGCCGCATCGGAGAAATCGTGGAACGTATTCCAGCGATGCTCGGCCTTGCCCTTCAGATACCAGTCATAGCCGAGATCGTCGCCGCCGCGGACATGCGCGATCGCATAGGCCCAGCCGCGATCGACCAGCGACAGCCGCACGGTCGAGAAGCCGGGCGGGATCGCATGGCCATAGGCGCCATAGCCGTAGAGGAAAAGCTTGCCCGATCCGTCGCGCGGATAGCCCTTGCGATAGAGCAGCGAGACCGGGATCATCCTGCCGTCGCGCGCGGGAACGATCAGCCGCTCGGTCGCGTAGAGCGACGGATCATAGCCCGACGGGATTTCCTGGACCTTGAGCGTCGTCAATGCCCGCGCCTGTGGATCATAATCGAACATGGTCTGCGGCGTGACCATCGACGCATAATGGAGGCGATAGGCCGGAGGATCATATTCGGGATTGGTCGCGAGCCCGGCGGTATAGCTCGCCTCCGGGAAGGCGATGCGGTGCTCGCTTCCGTCATAGCCGCGCAACCTGAGCTGATCGAGGCCGTCGACCCGCTCGGTCAGCACCAGATGCTTCGCGAAGCTGGCGAGGCCGCGGAGATAGACCCGGTCCGATCCCGCGACCACGGTTTCCCAGCGGCCGGGCGCGGCCGGATCGGCGCGGGCGACGCGGAAATTGACATGCTCGTCATTGGTCAGGATCCAGAGCGAACCATGCGCGCTGTCGACCGAATATTCGCGCTTGGCCCGGCGCGGGCTCACCAGCATCGGCTCGGCCAGCGGATCGTCGGCGGGGATCAGGCGGATCTCGGTCGTCTGATGATCGCCGGTGCGCAGCACGATCCAGTGCCGGTCCTGGGTCTTGCCGACCGCGACGTTGAAGCCGGCGTCGGCGGTCTCCTCATAGAGGGTGCGATCGGTCGCCGGATCGGTGCCCAGCCTGTGGAGCCGGGCGCGGTAGGTCCGCCAATTATCGTTGACCTCGGTATAGACGAGGCTGCGCGAATCCGCGCCCCAGACGACGGCGCCATTGGTGATCGCGCTGACCGTCTCGATATCGGTGCCGGTCGCGAGATCGCGGATCTTGAGGACGAAACGCTCGGCGCCGCTCGCGTCGGCCGACCAGGCGGCGAGCCTGCCGTTGGGGCTGACGCTCAGCGCCTGCAGCCGGAAATAGTCCTGGCCCGCGGCCTCGGCCGGCTCGTCGATCATGATGCTCGCAGCGCCGCTGTCCGGGCCGTCCGCCGCGGGGCGGCGATACCAGACGCGATATTGGCCGCCCGGCCGGAACGCCCACCAATAGAGCCAGTCGCCATCCTTCTGGGGAACGCTGGCGTCGTCCTCCTTCAGCCGCGCCTTCATCTCGGCGAACAGCGTCTCGACCAGTGCTGCGTGCGGCGCCATCGCCGCGTCGAAATAGGCGTTCTCGGCCTTCAGATATTCGAGCACATCGGGATCGCCGACGTTCGGATAAGCGGGGTCCTTCAGCCAGGCCCACGGATCCTCGACGGTGATGCCATGATGGCTGAAGCTGTGCGGGCGCCGCGCGGCGACCGGCGGCGCGGGACGATCGGCCATCGTTCAGGCCGGCGGCAGCAGCTGCGCGAGCTGCGCCCGCTCCGCCTCGAACAGCGCCTGCACCCTGAGCGAGGCCTCGGCGAGCGCGGCCTCCTCATCGCCTGCGCCGGCGGTCGCCGCCGCCTGGCGCCGGTGATCGAGCTCGGCGAGCGCATCGGCGAGCGGCGCCGTCGTCGCCTCCACCCCGCTATAGGCCTGCTGCGCGACGATCCACGCCTCGCTGCCCTCGGTCGCGCCGCGCCCCGCCTCGATCCGCGTGCGGGCCTCGGCCAGCGCGGCGCGGAACGCCGCATCGGCGGCCTCGGCGCGGGCGACGATCGTGGCGATGTCCGCCGAGGCGGGCAGCGGCGGCGCGTCGACAGCCGGCGGCGGCGCGGGCGGCACCGCATCGTCGCGCATCACCTCGCGCTCGATCGGCCGCGGCGCGAGCGAGGGATAGCCCTCGCGGGCATCGGTGCAACCGGCCAGCGCGCCGAGCAACGGCGCCAGCAGCGCGGCGGACATCAGCAAGCCTCTCATCGCCGGCGGGTCTAGAGCCCCGACAATTTCTGCGCAACGGGCTTGCGCATGGCCGCATCGGCGACTAGTTAGCCCCCCACTGCGCGCCCGTAGCTCAGCTGGATAGAGCATCAGACTACGAATCTGAGGGTCGGACGTTCGAATCGTTCCGGGCGCGCCATTATTTCAAGGACTTAGCCGGAATAATGGCTGCCCAATGGGCCGATGCCACTGAGCTAGGACCCACCGAGGACCCACCGCGCCTCCGGCCGAGCGAGTGCCGCGAATCACGCATGGATTGAGCCGCTTGCGCATTCGGTGCTGCTAAGTCTCTTTTCACAGAGCCCGCGAGCTAATCGACCTTCCGGTTACAGCGCCCCGGACTAAAGGGGACGAGCGCCGGTCAAGGTTTTTTCGCCCCACCCGGCAGGTTTAATCGCGGCGGTCTCGGCGGTTATTTTCGCGGAGCGCACGGCGATCCTGCCGCCTTTCCTGTCGCGCCTCTAGCCGATCCGCCCTTCGATCCTGCCGGAATTCCTGTCGACTGACCTCGCCGCGCGCTATGGCCTGTTGATCGCGCCGGCGCTCCTGACGAAAGGCGCGGTCGTCCGCACGCCTGTCGAGGCGAAAGCCTCGCCAGTTTTCGCGTAGCTCGCGGCGGTCCGCACGATCCGCCCCACGGAAGGTCCGCTGACGCTCGGACCAATATCGTTGATGACTGTCGCTCCAACGGTGGCGCTGACCTCCGCGATCGTAGACATAATATCCGGTGCCGGGGTAATAGAAGTCGTCATACCAACCGTAATATGACGGCTGAGCGTAGCCATAACCGACTGACATCGAGCTATAGCCGTAGCCGTCGTTGGTACAGCCCGCGAGAGCGAGGGATGCGGCGAGAGCCAAGGTCGCGGAACGCAAATATACAGACATGGGATTCTCTCCTAAGAGGCAGGAAAGCGCTTCCGCCTACCGTGGTTCTCCCGCTGATTCCAAAACGGTTATTGAATGGGTGCGGTTCCTCGACCGAGCGGCTGCGGGAATGAGAGAGCACGTCCGAATTCAGCGCCTGCGATACCTCCTATGCGCATCCGGCGGGACTTGGCGGCGTAGGCGCCATCAACCCAACATCCCGCACCACCGCAGCCGCCAGCGGCTCAATTAAATCGCTATCCCAGCCGTTCGTCACCCCCCTGGCGAGCCACCGAGCTTTCCACGCGACGACCGCAGGATCAGACGAAAGAGACGCGACGAGGTAATCCTCAAGCGCGAATAGCGCCTTGATTTCCCCGTAAAGCTGGCCGCGTTGCCCGCGCGGCCGATGCCTTTTCTAGACGCTGTGCCAGCGAAAGATAACGCGGCCCGTAATCGCACGCGGACCCGCGAACGTAGGTCGCGGGAGCTTGCCGGATTGCTCATCATGCCAACGCCCCCGGACACGGCGCTGGAGCGCGGCCGGCCGATTGCCACCTTCCATAAGATACATTCGACCTTCGACCGCCTCGCGCTGCCGCGTGTCGACGGTAAATGTCATTTCATCGAACTCGATCATGAGCACGTCGTCCGCGGTGAGGGCGTTCATGCCGCCAACTCCTGCGTCGCCGCCTCGAGCATTACGCGCCGGAAGTCGATGACGATCGGATTAGGCGGTGCCGGCACTGCGCCGTCCAGGCAGTCGAGACGCGCTAGCAGTTCCTGCCCGAGGACCTGCTCGAATTCGGCCATGCGGACGCCGCTGAAAAGTCCGTCGGGGCGGGTGTCGCAGATGCTTTCCATGAAGCTCGCGATATCCTCGACAAGCCAGCCGCGGGCCGCGTTGATCAAAGTTTCGTGGAGGCGTGCGCCGTTGTCGCCCGCCGCAGCGGCCTGTAAGTCGATTGTAGCCATGTTCGCAATTCCCTTTGCGTGTGTGGTCAGACCACCGGCTAGCGGTCGAGGCTAGCCGGTGGTTGCGACTTTTTTCGCTAATCGCGGGGAACTTGTCAACGGGGCTCAGAGTTAAACACAGCCGATTTTTAACGAACAGCTTTCGGCGATAAGTCAACCGTCCATGCGGCTAACGTTTATGCACGTCCTATTAACGTCTATAAACGTTGGTATACTTAAGAAATAGGCGCAATTTCGCAAGTTTTCTGGCACGTCGGCCAACGTTCGCGAACGTTATCAACGTCTGTAAACGTTAGTACTTGCACGGTCGCGAAATATTCGCCCGTCGATTTATGTGCATTTTCGCGAACTCGTGCAAACAGAGGTCATCACACCGTCCGGCCGCCCGATCGCGCACATTGCCGCCTACATCGGAGTCACGCGCCAAGCTTTGAGCAATCTGCTCAACGCCATGCGATCTTTCGGCGGAGATGGCCTTGCGCTTGTCACCGGCCGGGTGCCCCGATACGTCGAAGTTGAGCGCGACACCAGCGACGGTTCTTTTCTATCTCAACGTACCGGAGCGAGACCCGACTATGTGTTCGGGCGTGTACGATTGATTAAGGCGGTAGCATCCGGTCGGGGTACGCACCAACAATGAAGGCCCGCCGTGCCGGGGGAGGGGCTGGCGGACCTTCATCATGAGCCAACACCGGCGAGGTGTGACATTCGAACGTAAATAACTGACTGCAAGGCAATTAGTTCCGCTAAAGCCCGGTAGGAAAAAGATTTTCGGTAACCAAAAGGGCTCCAATCAGCGGGCGACGGCGGGTGATGCCAATGCACCCCGGGCGATCCATTCGCCGCGCGAGATCATCTGCGCTCTCTGACGGCCGGGAAAGCAGTCGATTGCCGGGAAGTAGATACCGATCACTATGGGCAGAATGCTTTGCAGCGGACATGGACGTGGCTTGCGCGATGGTGCGGGACGGGTTTGCGGTTGAGCGGTACGGCAAGTTGAGGTGCTGACGGCGAGGCCCCTATCGGCATGACTGCCGATGCTACTCTCCGGAACGCGCGTCCCAGGGCAAGGATCACCCCGAAACAGCGTCCCCCGGGGAGTAGAAATTGCCAGTCTAAGCCCGTGCTTTTCGGCAGTTATGAGATTACTCGTTTCAGAACCGGTGCAATCGTACCTGCAGGACACCATTGGTGTGTACAATGACAATTTGCACGCATCATATTGGGTAAGCGGGTTGAGCCGGGCGGCCTACGGATCGGGAAGCGAGCGGCGTGCCATTCAGCGTCGGTATTGTGAAAGCCACAGACTACCCGCTATTGCCGAGCGTCCCATTGATCAGCTTGTTTAGGCGGTGCCAACTCGCAAAGCATCTCGGCGCTTACGCGCGCGTGCAGACAGGCCGACACCACCGATCCCGATTATCATCATCGCCCAGGTGGCTGGTTCGGGGACCGGCGGAACTACCGCACGGGTAGAAATTGCACCTACCGCGTCTATATCCGCGCCGACTGTGACTCCGCTGGTGTCGCCCTCGCCCGCAACATCTGTAAGGCGGACATAGCTGAACGCTGAATTCGACCCAAAGCCGAAAAAGTCAATGTCGACGCCGCGCGTGTTGCCCGTCACAAATCCGGCGGAGACCCAGGACTGACCGTCGTTGCTCAACTCGACTGTAGTGTCCTCGACGTCGGGGCCGATCTCGAAAATCCATAGGTCGAAGGCGTCGCTATCCGAACCGGTCAGAATATTGTTGTCGAACCGCACGACCAGCTGTCCGCCTACGCCCAGCGAGACGAATGTGCAGGCTTCGATGCTTGCGCAACCATTTCCGCCCGCATAATCGGGGACGTCCAGCGCGTTGACCGCCCCCTGGTGCGGCGCAGTGGGAGAGGCGCCCTCCAGCCCCGGCAAATAGGAGACGACGGAGTCAGCGAACGATATTGCGCCTTGCGGAAAATCCACTCCGCCAATGATGACGGCATTGGCTTGCCCGGGCGTCAGGCAGAATGCGGCGCTCGCTAACAGGCCACGAACAAGATACTTACCCATGGGTGTCCCTCCTTAGACAGTGCATCGGCAAAAATGCCGACAGGACCACCCCCCACACGACCGAGTCGCGACGCAACCATACTCCTAATAAACAGCCTCTGATTTGCTTGTTAGCCGCTTAGGAAACACTTCCCGTCCCAATTTTGGCGCAGCGCCGGACGTCGAGGATGCGGGCACGACCCCCTTTTCATCTTCCGGGCGAGGCTTCACCGCGGGCGGCAGTACCGCCGTTGGCACTTCAGGCGGCGACGGCGGGTGCAGCGGTGGCGACGGTGCGCCGAATGGCGGAGTCACATCCGCCCCGGCGGGGGCGGTTACGGGCGTCGGATTTAGCGAGGGCGCAAGCTCAAGCGCCAACCTTTCAGGCGGCGGCGGCGCGGGGTCGGCAGGCACGAATGGCGCGACCAACGGCGGCAATGGCGGAAACGGCCTGAGCGACTCGATCAGCGGTAGCGCGGTGATCTATGGGGCTGGCGGCGGTGGCGGCTAAGGGCCAATTGAACGATCGGGTCACCTATTGATGGCCTGAGCCCAAGGCATATGAGCGCGACCGTTCGGACGATTATGCAGCTCCTGCACCTAAAAAACGCTATACAGGCTGACCCTCGCTGCGGGCAGCAAACCCGATAGGCAATGAAGCACACAGCGGCAACGGCGGCGCGCTTTTTGCAGGTCGCTCGCCCGCCGCCGTCCTCGACGATCACCACGGATGAATGCGAGGCTGTCATCGCCCATCACTTCGTTGTGATCAAGACAGCGATAGGCGACGTGCCGGAGGGCTATTTCGCGCTTTCCGAGCGGCAAAACGAAATTCAACAGAAAAACGGCTGTCATATAACGCCTGTGAAACAATCTTCGGACGTAATATTACCTGAATGATGGAATCGTCTTGCGCCATTGGCCGATTGACGACTAGCCCGGTTTCAAGCTTAAGGAAGTTTTTAGCATCTTGTAGCTAGATATCGCTAGCCACTTTTGGGGATATGTTCGTCCCGTACTCATAATATTGTTGCGGATCCGTATTAGATGGAACTCGTTCGTCATCTTTCGCCTGAGGCCAAGGCCGAAATCAAGGCGCTCTCTGGTCCGAGGCCAAAGCGTTTCCTCGCGACACTTGCCGGAACCTGGGCAACGATCATCGTGGCGGTCGTCTTTTCTCATACGTTGCAGAACCCAATAACCTCACTAATCGCAATATATATCGTTGCAACTCGCCAGAACTTATTGGGACTTCTCATACATGAGCAGACCCATTACACCGGTTTGAATAATCCAAGGGGCGACCTGCTCGTAAATATATTTGCCGGCTATCCGCTTCTCGTGATCGACGTCGAGAATTACGCTAAAGTTCATCTCGCGCACCACCGCTTCTTTTTCACCGATAGCGATCCCGATTTTGTCAGAAAGGATGGCGCCGATTGGATAGTGCCGATCAGAGGCGGCAAGCTCGCTTGGCTTTTTCTGCGCGACATGGTGGGTATAGGCATGGTGCAACGGCTTGCCAGCGGATCGGCAACAAGCCAGCAACAGGACAACTTCCGACGAAAGCACCCCTCACCTGCGGGCGCGAAGCTCACCTTCCTCATCACGGGCGTTTCCATCGTCGCTTTTTTCAATCTGTGGACGATTGTACTCGTCTATTGGATCGTGCCGTTGGTCACGATATTACCGATGATCGTGCGATGGGGCGCGCTATGCGAACATCTCTATGGACAGAAGGACGCGAACGTCGAACAGACCTCGCCGATCATCGTGCCGGGTCTGTTATCGAGGATTTTCCTCCCTAACCTCAACTTCACGCTGCATGCCTACCATCATTATTTTCCTGCGGTGTCGTTCAATAATCTGCCGGCCATCCACAGGATTTTCCTGCGGGAGGGCTTGGTTCGGAGAGATCTACTTTTTTCAGGACAGTTATCCTATCTTTTGTTCATCCTGAGGGGCGCCCGGCGCCGTGCAGATGGGCACACGTCTGATAGGTCTTGGGGGCTGCGCGCCAAAAGATACTAGGGCTGACAATATTGGCCCCAGCCTTCGCTTGCGCAAAGACAAGGAGTGTCAAAACAAAACCCCGCCGCAACTGCGACGGGGTTGTCGGAAGTATGACGATCGGCGGGCGCGGGCCTCGCCCGCTCCCCATCGTCTTCCAGGCTCAGTTGAGGGCGGTCTGATCGTTCTGAGCGGCGCCTTCCTTGCGGCGACGGACGCGCAGGGCACCGCCCACCGCGCCAAAACCAATAATCATCATCGACCATGTCGCTGCTTCAGGAACGGCGGCAATGGCGTTCGGCGTGAACGATGCCGAGCCATTGTAGAAAGCCTTCCCGTGAGCAACGCCGTTGATCGTCAGCGTGTTCAGTGCGAACTGGAAGATCGGCACGTTCTCAAGCAGCCCCAGCTTTCCGTTGAAAATCGGAACGTTGAACGTCTCAGTGCCATTCGAAAATGTTACATCGCCCGAGACGTTGCTGAAGGTCAGCGAATCTAGAACGCTCGAACCATTGGCACTAAACGAGCCTGAACCGGTTCCGTTCGTCGGCACGCGGAAGGTGAAGGTGTCGGTGAACTCCTGCGTCGCGTTCGGATCCGACGAGAAATCAAACACATGGCTGAACTCGGCCTTGATCGGACCATCATAATCCAGCCCTGGGAAGGGGTTCGGGCTTACAAGCAAAAATTCGACAGTACCCCCCGCCCCATCCGACTTCGTTTCACCAATATTAACGGTGGTTACAATAGCAGCGGACGCAACCGTGGATCCTGCTAACGCCAATCCTCCAATGATTGCTAAACCAAGACTCTTAAAAGACATAACTCACTCCCTGTCTCTTCGCCACGATCCAACCCTTTCGACTTCGCCAGATAAGATTTTACTTCCGAAACGAAGTCTCTTCGGTCTGTTTACTTAGCTTAGATTGAGACCTTACGCAATATAGCTAATGACTTTTAAATATATTCGATCCCGAAACAATCCCTGCGTCGGTTCTGGCACTCAATATTACGCTCAAAGAGGACCCGCTGATCCTGCCTGGTGGACCAAATCCGAAACGAAGCCTGTCTCCATCACAAAACAGCGCCCGGCGCTTGCCACGATCAGAAGCTATTTGGGGGGCTAAACGCAGCACATTCGATTTATGTCCAAGGAAATAGGTGGAGCGGGCACGGCACTGGGCGTTCGGGCACGGCCAGTGCCAAAACGGGACGAGCCTCGCTCCTCCGTCACGGACGGCGCAGATAGCGTGTCCCGATACTACCTCACTTCCCGCTGGGCTTCGGTGACGGGTTGCTACGCAACCGTTGCAAGGGTTCCACACTCGCGCAATGCAGAGGTTCAAGTCGGCAGCCAGGCGGAGGCGCAATTCGCCCCGGCTGCTGACGACATTGCAAGCAGAGCCATGCGCCGATATATTTCGATCGGTCGAGGCATGCGAACGCCCCAGGAGGACGGGGCGCGATCGCAGGCGGGTTGTCAATTCCCTTGGGTGTATCTCCGGAGTGAACGCATCAACCGCTCATGGATGCCGTCCTCTTCGCGCCGCGAGAAGAAGAAGGGATAAAGTGACCGGCTGCGCTCGCCATGCCGGCCCGCATGCTCGTCGATCTGCGCCCGAATGTCCTCGACCCTCAACCACATCAACTGCGCCGGCGCCTGAACGCCCGAATTCGTCTTTACCGGCCCGATCGGCTTGAAGCCCAGCATCGCGTGGTAAAATCGTCGATGCCGGGGATTCACTTCGATGAACAAATCGGTGCAAGCATGTTCGTGATAACCATAGATAAACACGATGTGGAATAGCGCGGCCAGCATCGGCTTAGACGGTACATCGGCGTCAAAGGCCAGCTTGGTGAGTTCGCAAAGCTTTGCGCCCGGCACTCGTCTGAAAGTGTTTATCTCGTTGCGGAAAACATCGTCGGCCGCGAGGCCCTCATCCGAATCCACGCCGAGCGTTATCGTTCCGACCACATGGTCGCCCACTGACGCGGTGAACGTCATATGGGTCGGGGCGGACGCCAGCCGATGACTGCAGCCATATCCCCGCCAGGCATAGCGCCGGTTGATCAGCATCGCGGCTGAGTTCCGCTGATCGTCGGTGTCGGCCAAGCGGACGCAGATATCGCGAGATTCGCCGGTCATGGCGGGTAGCTGGATAATTTGTTCGGGATACAGATTTGTTTCGCGAGCCCTATGCGCGGTTGCCATGTCGCCAACCGCGTTCCGGATACTGCTAGGCGTCATGATGGTGCTCTCTATGTGAGTGCTGAACACATATGAAAAAATCGCAGATAAAGCTTAATGGACCCTAAAAAGGCCACGAGATTCGGGGACCGAAGCCATGCCGCTCTGTGAACCCCCCAACGCTTCTGCCCACATGCCGTGGAACCCGCCTCGTCTCCGCGCGTTAACGGTCAATATATTGACCGTAAATCCCTCAGTCGGGCCCGAGCGCCGAGGTGAGGATTTGTCGCGTCCAACCGCCTCGACCTCCCACTTTTCTTGTGAGGGGCAGGCGCTTCGTGAGATCGTCGAAGATAGTAAGCGTCCCAAGCGCGCCCGAAGGTTTAGCGACTATCTCGAAGGTGGCTAAACCGGCGGCCGGGGAGAGGTGATTATCGGCCGAAAAATGCTACGATATGGGGCCGCCTTTGATGAAGTCTCGCCTTGCGACATCAAGTCGCTGAACTACTAAGATTTCTACCGTATGGCACAGTCGGCATGGAAATCGCGTGTAGCTCGACCAAATCAGCAACTCCCTTCCAACCCGTCCGATCGTGCGAATGGCTGCGCGGCGGAGTGGTATGGCGGCTAATTGCCGTAGATGACGCGTGATGTGCCGGGCTATTCGTTTCGGATGGTCCTCATAGTACAAACCGTTCCGAATTGCCGGGGTTGTCGTTCTTTGGCGATGCGAGCAGCCGCGATGCCGACTTCATGATCGCCGGAGGGCTCGCGGTCGCGGGCAATCGACTTACAGAAATAGAAGACAAGATTGCTGCATCCGTGAGGATGCAGGGATCACATGTGAATTTCATCGGAGCGCATATCGCGGGGGAAGGAAGCAGAACGCCTACGAAAACCTCGTCAAATATGGCTCCGACTCAGTCAACAAAAGGAAGCTGCGCTTCATTTAATCGTCGCTCCGTTCAAGGGGTACGATCACAGGGCGGTGGCTGGGGAGAATAAGGACACCAGCATCAACCGGATGTACTATCAATTGTTTCTACACAGGGCGACCCGGTTCTACGGGAAGTCACGTGGAAAGGACGCGCTGCGCGCACCGTGAACGTATCAGGAACAAAATGCCAGTGGGTCCGTGGATCATCGGAGCGCGCAATCAGGGCTAATGGTCGATTCCCCGTGATTCCATCTCATTGGCGATGCGATCGATTTCCGGATCTTCGGCCTCGAACGAGTGGTAGAGGTCGATCAGTTCCTGATCGCTGAGTTGCGAGAGGTCTGGCAGCTCGTCCATCGGCTTCCTTCACTTTATTGGCAGGCGGGGATGGCCGGGCTCATCGTGGTGCAGAACGTCCCCGAGCCTGCGAAAGTCCACTGCCTGATCACATTCCGGGCAGATGTAGAAGTGCTCGCGCTCGTTGATCGGATCGGCTGCGGTGACGGGCAGCGCGTTGAGCTGGTCGCGTTCGATCTTCTCCAGCTTCACCAGATCAACTCCCGAACGGTCGCATGCCGCAACATCTGTTCGCCGCGCAGATGCTTCACTCGCGCCCGTATCTTAGGCTTGAGCCAGGTCGCCGCCTTGCGTTTGGCTGTCTTCAGCGGCGGCGCCTCGACCTTCAGCCGCTCAGCCGTGGACCAGAACCGATCGCGTGCCTTGTCGTCGACCGTGAGAAAGGCAGCCCCGACGTATTGGAGGCCAGTCGGGGTGTCGCGCGCCATCAGCGCGGTCGTTGGACCAACGCCGCGCTCATGACCGACGATGACAAACTCGTCCTCCACATAGGCCTTGATCTTGAGCCATGCCGTCGTCTCACCCGAGCGGTAGCGGCTGCTCGCCTTCTTCGAGACGATACCCTCAAGGCCAAGCGCCTCCGCATGTACGAACACCGCACCACCGCCGCCGACGAAGTGGTCGCTGAACTGGATGGGGAAGGTCGGGTCGTGATCGCCGATCAGGTTGCAGAGCCGGTGCCGGCGATCGACACAGGCCTCCGCGCGGATGTCCTGGCCGTCGGTCACCATCATATCGAAGGCGTAGAAAATTAGGCGCTCGGGCGCGTTGGTCATGGCAGAACGCAGCCCGTGGAAGTCCGAGCGGCCGTCATCACCCTGTATGATCAGCTCTCCGTCGAGGATGGTATCGCGCGCGCCGAGAGAGCGCGTCGCCTCGATGATCGGCCGGAGCTGCCGGCTATAATCTATGCCGTTCTTGGTGAAGGCGCGGATATCGTCGGCGATGATGAGCTGCAACCGCCATCCGTC